>Ga0070753_1001153_pt1 | contig 15193 bp, 30 predicted proteins | sample VirMetDEL_Aug_31_FD_77441 | JGI IMG/M metagenome (GOLD analysis project Ga0070753, IMG submission 77441) | Aqueous microbial communities from the Delaware River and Bay under freshwater to marine salinity gradient to study organic matter... | ecosystem: Environmental > Aquatic > Marine > Coastal... | reverse complement strand
TTTATAATAGAGGCACTATCAGTTAATTCTGGTAGTGCCTTTTTATTTAAGGCTAACCTAAACTAAAGGAGTCATATGACAGAAAAAGTAAAACGACTTCGCCTCAACAATGACATTCGTAAGAATGCCCTTGGTGTAATTAAAGATTTTTACGAAAGTAAAAATTCAAAACAGAGAATAGCTATGAAAAATGCTATTGAAGTTTTTGATGAACTTACACCACAAGCACACGAAAAAGTTGTAGGCATTGTTCGTAAGTATCAACCTCAAGAAGATGTAGATACTATGACTAGAATGATTAGTAAATATAATTCTAGTGGTGGTACTATGGGTAAAGACGCATGCTTCTATCTAGGTAGAGAAGTACAAACTACTGACTACGAGGGTAATCCTAGAGTAGAACTAGAAAATGTCCATTATGATTTTAACTTGTATGGAACAGTACATGGTTATAATTCTAGTGATTTTGCGTATGCGTACTATCGTGATGAGTTAAAAGCCAATGGGTATAATCCAGATATCAATGCAGAAATGGTTGGTAAGGATAGAAACCCACACCTAACTAAACATTCCGATAGAAATGATGAATACCTAGGTTTCAATAGGCGTTCAGATAATGGTACATTTACTTCTAATCACAGTAATGAATGGTCTGGTAAATATCAAATAGATGTTATCGGTAGGTCATACTGTGGCTCGAGGCAATTCAAAGTTTCTCAAGAGGAACATGAATCACTTCAAGAGTGGTCTATTGCCAAAAGTAATGTAGTTAAAACTCATCATGCGTATGTTGATTGGTTAAAAGCTAAGGTGGATAAGATTGAAGCTGGACTTAAAACCTACAAGTACTATGATGAAATACAAAAACTGTGTGATAAAATAGGTTGTCCTATTAATGAGAGCCAACTACATGGTGAATCATCAATGGCATTATCTATTTACTCTCCAGATAATCTTGCTTCTATGTTAGAAGATGATGATGATGGAGATGATATTAAAGCTCAGATGATAGCTAGCTTTAAAGCACAGCGACAATCAGTCAACTAGACAAATCAGGGGTACTGTGGTAGCATAGTACCCCTTTAACTTAATGAAAGGATAACACAATGAAGTATTGTCAAAACCCACTATGCTATATGTATGATACTCAAGATAGATTGAGAGGTACAAAAGGAAACAAAGTATACAGAAACAGAAAGCGTTCCCAATTTTATTATGCCAATGGAAACTTCTGTAGTTTGCGATGTCAAGATGATTGGTTTCAAGAATATGGAAATGCCTGTATAGATTTTGTTGGTAGAATAACTATATCTCCAGAAAGACCAGAAGATTCAGTATCTTATTGGTCTATAAGAAATAACTTTGCTCAACAAATTGAATCTGAATTAACCCGAGAGGGATTAACCTATGCAGATAGTAAGTATTGGACAGAAAGGCACAGAAGAATATCTCAAAGAACAAGAGATTACTTCAGGCAACAAAGAGAGGAGGTTGTAAATGGCAATAATTAAACATGAAAGTTATATTAAGTTTGATAAAAATGATATACATAAATGTATCATTGATTCAAATAGACATAACAAATGGATTGTAATACAATTAAAAGATAATAGTATAGTAAGAAGTTATGATACTGAATTCTTTACTCACTATAAAAATAATGTTGATTCTTTTGTTGCCTTTAAATCAAGAATATATTACTGGTTATCATCTACTAAAGGAGAGGAGTTTAATGTATGAGAATAAATCCTAAATATAGTATACCTATTATATGGATAATATTGTTATCTTTATTATTAATCTATATGTATTAATCCTTGGACTATATCTTAAGGTAGTATATATATAGGCTTCCCTGAGGTGGTAAGATAGTATAGCATAAAAATAGACTTAAGTCAAGTTTCAAAGCAACACATAGTGGCACGCAAAGTAAATAAAAAGACAGAGGAAATACCAGTTTGTATAGTGTGTGACAATACTGCACATGTATACGAACATGGTATTTACTACTGTGCAACACATATGCTAAAGAAACAAAAAGGAGTAAAGCATAAATGTTATATAAAGCAAGTAAAAAAGAAAAACAAATAGAGCCAGTTGAAAAACTAGCTAGGCATGTAATCATTCGTGGTTGGTTGGATAGCATTGGTCATAGCGTAAGTTCAAGTTGGGAGCCTGCAATAAAACTAAAACAAGATGCTAAAGATTGGTTAGCAACAGATGACTATGACTATTGGGTAGAAGTATCTGGGCTAGAAAAAAATTATGTAGATAAACTTTACACAAGATTTATTAAAGGATATAATAATGGTATGTTAAAAAAAGAAAACCCACACTTAATGCTAATGACTTTATTTGAGATAATCTAATGAACATATTTCATTTACATAAAGACGCACAAACCTGTGCAAGATATCATTGTGATAAACATGTAGTTAAAATGATATTAGAAACAGGTCAGATGTTGTCTACTGCATATCAAAGACACATGGGAGAAGATACAGAATTATATAAACCTGCATATGAAAAACACCCCATGACTATATGGGTAGGAGATAGCAAAGGTAATTACCTATGGTCATTAGATTTACTTGGTCATTTATGTAATGAATATAATTACAGATATAACAAACACCATGCGACAACAGTTATATTAAATAAATTATTAAAACGAATAGATAAAATTGCAGATAAGTTTGAATATAAAAACTTTTTAATACCACCATTGTGTATGCCTAATGAATACAAGGTATCGAACTATATACAATCATATAGAAATTATTATATCGGAGAGAAAAAAAGATTTGCAAGGTATACTGGAGTTGACACACCAGATTTTATGTTGTAATATAATACTAATAAAGGAGAGCACATGAAAACATATAGAGTATATTATAGTGAACATACTGTTCATTCTAAAAAATTTAAAGCTAACTCAGAAAAAGAAGCTATGGATAAAGCTTGGGAAGAACTAGGCGATAGCTGTTGGGATACATCTGAATGGAGAGCAGAAAATGGTGAGGGTGGACAGCTAGATGTGGAGGAATTAAGCAATGGTTGATGAAGATAAAAAAATAATAGAAATGTCAGGTCAGTTTTTGGTTGAGTATTTACCAGATAACTTTCAAGAATGGGACGATGACAAACTATATGAATGGGTTGAAGCAAATGCATGGGAGCCATTTGAAAGTTGGAGTGGTAAAAATTTATTAGAACAAATAATAGCTTGTGCTAGGATATAATTATGAAATTAAAAGACTTACAAAATGAGATAGGTACACTATCTAATACCAGTAAAATGCCTGCCTATTCCTTTGGCATATCTGCTTTTAAATGTAAGGTAGGTAGTAGACTTGCTAAGATAAAAGGTACAACTTGTTACAAATGCTATGCACTTACTGGGTTTTATCGTATGCCTAGTGTGATAGTATCACATGCTAAACGCTATGACGCTATGACTAAACCCAATTGGGTTAATGCTATGACTATGTTAATCAAACTTAAATATAAAAACCTACCTAAAGAAAAGAAATACTTTAGGTGGTTTGATTCTGGAGATATACCTAGTATTGAAGTATTAAATAATATTATACAAGTGTGTAGGAATACGCCAGATATAAAACATTGGATACCAACTAGAGAATATTCTACACTAGCTAATATTAATTTAGATTCTTTACCTAAGAATTTAATCATTCGTGCTAGTGCTATTAAGGTTAATGGTAATCCGCCTAAATTTTGGAAGTGGACATCAACTGTACATACAGCAGGTACAAAGCATATTGGTAGGGCATGTCCTGCACTTAAACAAGATGGAGAATGTAGAGATTGTAGAGCATGTTGGAAGAAGTCTATTAAAAATATTTCCTATGAACAGCACTAAGTATAATCCAAATAAACAAGCACCACTATGGTCAGATAAAAAAGCATGGAGTGCATGGTTTAAATCGTTTGTTGAGTATCATAAAAAAAATAAAAGACCTAACTCTTATAATATAATATCCCCAGTTATTATTGAATTAATAAAAGAAAATGAAAAAGGAATTAAATATAATTTACTTTTTAAATCAGTCAAACAAAAGTTGACTACTGTTAGTACCAATAGTATAAGTATAGTAATAAAAAAAATGATTAAGCTAGGTATTCTGGAGAAGATATTAAGAAAAGGAATAAGACATCTTATCAAAGGTCATTACTGGAATAGTCATGCGAGATAGAACTATATACAAAAGAAATTATCAGCGATTAAGAATGCTGTGTCCAGAATATAGAAGTAAAAAATATAAAAGAGATTCTATATCAAGATATAAAAGAATAGCTTACAAAAGGTCTGTTATAAATAGATATAAATTATTTAAAGGTTGTAGTAGCTGTGGATATAAACAATTCCCACAAGCACTTGAGTTTGACCATATAAATAAAAAAGATAAAATATTAGATGTAGCTAGAATGTTATCAACTAATCTTAGTTTAGAAAAAATTAAAAGGGAAATACGAAAGTGTATAATTCTATGTGCCAATTGTCATAGAGTAAAAACTTTTAACAGTAAAGATTATTTAACAACAAACAATAGGAGAACACATGATAGACAATGAAACAATAAAGCAAGCTACAGAAATGCGTAAGGCACATTTAAATCTTGCACAGTACTGCCTAGATAAAGGATACTCTATTACAGTAGACTATGGAACTGATGAAGATGCATGTACAAAATCTACAAATTATGCTGAAATAAAAGAGCATGTAGAGGCATGTGATGAAGCATACATGCACATCTATAATCAAGAGGGTCGTAGAATAGGTTGGGCATGGGTTATCTTTGGTAATGATGACAATGAATTAATATCTGATTATAGTGCTACTAAATTTATGGATACTTGGTCAGACCAATTTCAACAAATGTATGAGGCTACCGCATGAGTGAACCAAAAGATTTATTAAAAATAATGGGAGTAAATATAACTATAACATGGACAGATGGTAGGTCAGAACAACTAATGGATTTACCAGAAGATGTTTCTAAAGTATTAGAAGATTATCTAACTCATTTGGAAACAGAAGTAGCACATGAACATGCAATGAAATATGGAGAACACTTTGACAATAGACCTTACTAAACTTGAAGACTATTCTATAAAAGAATTACAGGAAGAAATAAGTAGGCATAGAAAAATATTAAAAACTATGCGTGAAGTTTTACTTAAAAAGAAAGAGGAGATGATAAAAAAATCTATGATAAATGAAAGAGGTGTATAACAATACTTGACAAAAATTAATTTTTATGCTATGCAATAATTCATGAAAATAAAAGCAAGAGTAATAGCACTAGGTCATATGGGTGATGTATGCTTTGATATGCAATCTAATGATATATTATTAGATGATACAAAGATAGCAGAAGCCAGTGAACTTGTACGAAAAGAAGTAATAGAATTAATACCAAGTATGGAATTTAAACCATGCGGTACAATAAAAACCTTAACCCAAATAACATGGGAGATTATTCAATGACATATGAAGAACAATTAAGAATTATATATTCTTATATGATACCACCAGATGTGACAATGAGATTAGATTGTCCATTTTGTAATCATAAAAATACATTAAGCGTAACTAATGATGACAATAGAATGATTTGGCATTGCTTCCATGCTTCCTGTACAGCTAGAGGTACAGAAAAAAAGAGAATGTCAATGGCGACAATTAAAAAAATATTCAATACAGAACCAGTAACTCCTGAAGATAAATTTATTATACCAGAACATTTTAAAACTGTGTACTCCAATGAGAAAGCAATGAAGTATTTACAAAATAATAATTGCTGGGAATCTTATGTGTGGAGAAGAGTGGATATTAGATATGATGTTAAACAAGATAGAGTTGTATTCTTAATAAAAGAATTTGATAATGTTAGAGGTGCAGTAGGTCGTGCCTTATCTAAAGAAACCTATCCTAAATGGTTTATGTATGGTAATAAAAATGTTCCATTTAAATGTGGAGAAAGCAACGATGCTGTACTTGTGGAAGACTGTGCCAGTGCATGTGCTGTATCTAATGTACTTACAGGTGTAGCACTTATGGGTACAAGTTATAATGATTCTTTTGATAAGCATTTAAAACAATATAATAAAATATTTGTAGCATTAGATAGAGATGCAACCACTAAGGCATTTGACATAAGCAACAAATTACGCTATAGGGGATTTGATAATGTTCAAGTCAAGATGCTAGAAGATGATTTAAAATACTACGATACACAACAAATAGAAAAAATATTTTATGATAGAAAAACAAATAATTAAATTATTATTAGAGAAAAACTTTTATAATAAATACAAAGGACACATAGCTTCATCTGTATTTGATGGTAACTATGGGTCTTTATTTTCTACTATCGAAAAGGCACATGAGGAATATGAAGAAGATATAAGTCTTGATGATTTATATTCTTTACATACTACGAAATATAATCCTGCTCTAACTAGAGCAATGAAGATTTCTATTAGTGAATTAATAGAAGATATTAGAGAAGTAGAAAAGCCAAATAGTAAAATAGCAGAAGATATAATTACAGTATTAAAAGAGCGTGATATTGCACAGAAGATAGCAGTTGAAGCTACTGAAATATATAATGGTGCACCTGCTAATTTTAGTACAATAAAAAAAGTTATTGATGACTTTGAAAAACAAAGACCAATAGATGAGGTAGAAGCTGTGACAAATAACATTGGAGAATTAATTACACAATTAAATGTTACTACTAAATGGAAATTTAATTTAGCTGTACTCAAAGAACATATAGGCGGAATCGGACCTGGGAATTTTATGATTGCATTTGCTAGACCAGAAACAGGTAAGACTGCATTTTGGGTTAGCCTTGTGGCTGGAGAAGAAGGTTTTGCATCACAGGGTGCAAAGATACATGCGTTTATAAATGAGGAACCTGCAGTTAGAACACAGATGAGAGCCATCAATTGTTGGACAGGATATACTAAACAAGAAATAATAGATAACATTGAGAGTGCACATGTCAGATGGAGTGAAATAAAAGATAATATTAAAATGCTTGATGTAGTAGATTGGTCAATAGAAGATATAAATACTCATTGTGAAAAGCATAAACCAGATATTATTATTATCGACCAGTTAGATAAAATAAATATTAAAGGTAACTTTGCTAGGACAGATGAGAAATTACGTTCTATTTATACAGGTGCAAGAGAGATTGCAAAAAGGCATGACTGTGCGGTAATTGCTATATCTCAAGCGTCAGCTGATGCACATAATCGTATGCGTATATCTTTTGATATGATGGAAAATTCTAAGACTGGAAAAGCAGCCGAGGCAGATTTAATTATAGGAATAGGTAAGCATCAAATATCTCCAGAAGACCCAGACATAGATAGGTCTTTATGTATTAGTAAAAATAAAATTACTGGATATCATGGTGAACCTATAGTTAGAATAGATAGACAACTAAGCAGATATACAGACTAGAAAGGAATATATGATAACTGTTATTGATTTAGAAACTTCATTTATAAAAGAGGAATCAGGTAGAGTAGACCCACTTCCATTTAATCCTAAAAATATTTTAGTAAGTTGTGGTATTAACTCTAAGTATGGAGATGAATATTATTTCCTTAATCACTCACAAAAAATAAGTAAAGGTGCGGCACCAAGAATACAGGAAGTATTAGATGAAACTACATTACTTGTAGGTCATAACATTAAATTTGATTTGACTTGGTTATTAGAATCTGGATTTAAATATAGTGGTAAGATATATGATACCATGATAGGAGAGTATATCTTATTAAGAGGAATTAAAAATAGTCTAGCATTAGATCTTATATGTAAAAGACGAGGCATCGGAATGAAAGATGATAGGATTAAAGAAGAATTAAATATGGGTAGGTCATTTGAAAATATATCCCATGAACTTGTAGAAGAATATGGCAGGCAAGATGTTAAGATTACTCGTAGTTTATTTGATGCACAAATGTTTGACTTTAAAAAAGATAGAAATAAAGGTCTATTGAAAACAGTTAAGATGATGAATGAGTTTACTATTGTATTAACTGACATGGAACGCAATGGTATTTATGTAGATAGATTAGCACTTGAAGATGTTGAAAAACAATATCGTGCTGAGTATGCATATCTTCGTGCAGAAATTGAAAAGACTATCTATAATAAAATGGGAGATACTAAAATAAATCCTAGTAGTACTGAACAATTATCGTGGTTAATCTATTCTAGAAAAGTAAAAGACAAAGAACGATGGAGAAGTTTATTTAATATTGGAGTTGATAAGCATACAAAAAAACAAAAGCGTAGACCACAAATGTCTTTATCCCAAGTAACAAGATTAGTTAATGAGAATACTGATGTGATATATAAAACTTCATCATCACAATGTCATACTTGTTATGGTAAGGGAGTTATCAAAAGATTAAAAAAAGATGGAAGTGAATATAAAAATTATAATAAATGTGAAACTTGTAATGGTGATGGTGTACTCTATGCTAGTCTAGGTAAAGTTGCAGGCTTTAATCAAAAGCCAAAAAGTATTTATGATATTGCTGATGGTGGATTCAAAACAGATAGAATTACATTACAAAAAATTGGTGCTAAATCTGAGGGTGAGTTAAAAGATTTTATTCAAAACATTATGAGATATAATGCAATAGAAACTTATCTATCTACATTTGTTAATGGTATTAAAGAATATACAAATGAAGAAGGATTGCTTCATCCAAAATTTATGCAGGCAGTAACAGCTACAGGAAGATTATCTAGCAGAGATCCAAACTTTCAAAACCAACCTAGAGCAAAAACATTTCCAATACGAGGTGTAATTAAATCTAGATTTGACAATGGTAAAATTATGGAAATAGATTTTGCACAACTAGAATTTAGGACTGCTGTATTCTTAGCACAAGATAAGCAAGGCATGGAAGATATAAAAAATAATATAGATGTACATCAATACACTGCAGATATTATAGGTTGTAGTAGACAAGATGCAAAGGCACATACCTTTAAACCATTATATGGTGGAGTAACAGGTACAGAGAATGAGAAGAAGTATTATTCTACATTCTTAAAAAAATATAAACAGATAGCAGAATGGCATGATAAACTACAAAGTGAAGCTATTAAATATAAATGTGTTAGGTTACCTACAGGTAGAGAATATTCATTTCCATATGCTGAACGAATGCCTTGGGGTGGTTCTAGTTATGGTACACAAATAAAAAATTATCCTGTACAAGGTTTTGCAACAGCTGACATTGTACCATTAGCTTGTATTAAAATATATAATCTAATGAAAGAACATAAGGTAAAGAGTTTACTCATAAACACAGTACATGATTCTATTATAGCTGATGTTTATCCTGGTGAAGAAGATGTGATGGGTAATATATTTAGACAAGGCACATCATCTGTAGTCCCTGCCATGAAGGAATACTATGGAATTAACTTTAACGTACCACTTGACTCAGAATTAAAAATAGGGTATAATTGGTTAGACATGGAGGAGGTAGCTTAATGGCTAATAAAAAAAATAAAACTAAAAAAGAATCAGATTGGTTCGATACTCATTTGCAGGTTATCGGTCTAAGCAATTCTAAAAATAAAAAAATAAAAGATTTAATAAAAGAAAAATTAATTAAATCTTTATCTAAGGATTATTAATATGGTAGAACTACTTGAGACACTAGATGACTTTGAAGATGATAGCTATGGTGCTTATTTAGATTACAGTATACTAATGCATGAATGTGAATTTGATCAGCCAACTAAATTATTAATTGATGCAGGTCATAAGTATTATCATGAGATGAAAACATTTGCACAAGCAGATAACTTACAAGTAATAGCAACTGAGGGGGAGACTAGAATATGCTAAGTACAATACTAGGTATTATATTTTTATGGATTTTTATAGGTTTTTTTATAGAAGAATTTAAAAAATAACCTATTGACATTTTGAAATAATTATGTTATATAGCAAATCAACAATCGACATTAAAGGAGGAAATTACTTATGTCAGAACTTATAAACCTAAAGACCATGTCAAAAGAGGAAATAATGAAAGCCATTGGGCAATACTCTGGCTCCGACCGAGAAGACATTATTCCTAGATTGACAATCAATCGTAGTCCAGAAGATGATAATGGTAACCAATTACCTATTGGTAATTTTACTGTGTATGACTCTAGAGAAAATAAGAGTTACTATGGTAAAGAGGTAACCTTAAGACCATTCATATCTGGTATGCAGTACATGCACTACGACCCAGAAAAAACTGAGTATGTTAATAGATCAGTAATCTTTTCTTCATGGAAAGAGGAAGCTATTGATATTCAAGGAGGAACTAGATGTAATAAAGTTCCTTACAAAGACAGGGAATCTTTAAAACCAGAAGACCTTGCAGTACAAAAGCAAATTAGATGTTATAGATTAGTATATGGTCTAGTATCATTTGATGGTGTTGATGCACAAGGTAAATCTAAAAAGGTTGAAAACTTTCCTGTAATGTGGAGAGTAACAGGTACTAGTTTTAAACCAGTATCAGATGCTATCTATGCTTTAGAAAAAAGAGACAAGTTAATGTTTACTTGTACTTTTAAACTAGAAAGTAAACGTCAGAAAAAAGGAAGTAATACATTTTATGTACCAGTTATTACTCCAAATGCTGATGCTAACTTATCTATGTCTAAAGAAGATATGGAAACTTTACAAGTGTTCAGGGATTCTATCACAGCAGAAAATAAAGAAGTAGCAAGTCTATGGAAATCTGCTAAAGATAAGAAGTACACGCGTGAAGATATTAAGGATGCTAAAATCGTTGATACGCTAGATGACGACCTAGACCCAGCAGAAATGTTATCAGCATAATGAACGACATACTTCACAAAGTACAAATTTATCTCGACAAGGTGTCTCAGGCACCTGTCGAGGTATCTAATGAACTCGTTGAAGAGTTTGGTGAAGCTTGTAAAAAGGCATTACGAAAACAATTTAGTGATGAAAGGAAAGATAAATTTCAAATACGAATGAGTAATATTGGAAGACCATTGTGCCAATTGCAAATGGAATCTAAAAATATTAAAGGAGAAGGACAACCTTATAATGCTAAGATGCGAAACACATTTGGTGATTTGATTGAAGCATTAGCTATATTTGTAATGAAATCTGCTGGAGTAAATATTGAAGACCAACATAAGAAAGTTGTGTATAAATATAACAGCAGTAAAATAGAGGGAGAATATGATGTTAGAATAGATAAAAAGATTTGGGATATTAAAAGTGCATCACCATATTCTTTTGATAAAAAGTTTGGAGAGAACGGTGGCTTTGGTGCAATAGCTGAAGATGATTCCTTTGGCTACATACCACAAGGATATCTGTATGCTGAAAGTGAGAAGCTTCCTTTTGGTGGGTGGATAGCTATTAATAAATCCACTGGAGAATGGACTGTATGTGAAACTCCTATTGAAGATTCTGAATATAAAGAAAAGGCATTATCTACTGCTAAAGAAAATGCAAAAGCTTTAAAAGCTAATCAAACATTTAAAAGATGTTATTCAGAAATTGAGGAAACTTTTAGAGGAAAGAAAACAGGTAATAAAGTACTAAATACTATCTGTTCCTTTTGTCCATATAAGATTCCTTGTTGGGGTAAGAAGTTGCAAATGTTACCGCAACAACAGTCACAAGGAAAAAACCCTAAGTGGGTTTGGTATACTGAAGTAAACAATCCGAGGAAAGAAGATGAGTACAATACGCAGTCGGAAAGCTAAAGGTCGTAGACTTCAGGATTGGGTAAGGGATAGTTTAAGGGGTCTATCCCTTGCCTTAACAGAAGATGATGTACGAGTTGCTATTATGGGAGAATCTGGTGCTGATATTAAATTATCTGAAAGAGGTAAAAGTTATTTTCCATATAACATTGAATGTAAAAATAATGAAACATGGAAAGGAATTTATAAAGCATATGACCAAGCAATATCTCATGGTAACTTAGAACCACTTGTATTTATTAAGATGAATAACAAAAGACCATTAGCTATAGTAGATGGAGAACACTTTTTAAAATTAAACGTAAATAGAATAGCAGTTATACCAACAACAACAGGAGAACAACATGACAAAAATAACTAAAAAAGATTTAGAAGATTGTACTAAAATTGTTATCATGCCATATGAAGAAGGATTTACATGTGGTATTCACTTTGGTTCTGACATACCACCAGGTACAGAAAGTGAAAGTATGATTGCAGTCATTGCAAGAGGAATGATTAAGCAAGCTGTTATGGATCCACATTTAACTTATGAATTAGGATTAGAAGGATTTGCAGAAGACCATGATAAATTTACTAAAAAGTTATCTAAAGAGATAATAAATGAAACAGATAATGTAATAGATTTTTTTGAATATTTAACTAAACCAAATAGTAAAAAGGAGATAAACTAATGGCTACACATTTAATCATAGGTGACCCACACTGTACACCTAAAGCAAACAACGATAGATTTCTATGGGCAGGTAGAGTTGCCGCAGATATCAAAGCAACTCATGTAATCTGTATGGGTGATTTCTGTAGTGTAGATTCCTTGTGTTCTTACGATAAAGCTAAACTATCTTTTGAGGGTAGAAGATTTAAAAAAGATATTGAGCATACTCAAGATGCATTATTAAAATTTAATAGAGGTTTAGGTAAACATAGACCTAGAAAAATTATGATACTAGGTAATCATGAAGATAGAATAGATAGAGTAGTACAAGATAATCCAGAACTTGAGGGTACTTTAAGTATATCTAATCTTCAATATGAAAGATATGGTTGGCAACAGGTGCCATATAAAAAAGGTAAAGTTATTAGTGGTGTTTATTATACTCATCACTTAGCATCTGGTATTACAGGTCGACCTATATCTGGAGAAAATGTTGCAAGAACTATCTTGACAAAGCATAAAGTTTCTGCTACAGTAGGTCATTGTCATTTGTTAGATCATGCTGTATCTACTTTGCCAAGTGGTAAAAAATTATATGCTTTATCTGCGGGATGTTATTTAAACCATGAAGAAGCATATGCTAAAGAAACACAACATCTATGGTGGAGTGGTCTTGTTATTAAACACAATGTAAAAGATGGTGAGTATGATTTAGAAACTATGGAATACAAAAGGGTAAAACAATTATATGGTTAATTCTAGTTTTTTTAAGAATATAAAAGTAGATGAAGTAAATCATCCTACTCATTACAAACAAGGTAAGAGAGAAACGATTGAAGTCATACAAGATTATATGACTAGCGATGAGTTTGTTGGATACTTAAAAGGTAATATTTTAAAGTATGTAGGAAGATTTAAATTTAAAGGAAAGCCATTGCAAGATTTACAAAAAGCTGAATGGTATTTAAATAAATTAATAGAGGAGGTTAAAACATGGGAACAATAAAAAGTGCAGTAATTGAAGTACAAGATGCAGTTGCAAGTTGTGTAGAAACAGGTTTATCGTTAGAGGATACTGTTAATTATTGTCATGATTTATATAATGAAACTAAAACTAACAGTTATCTAACAGATGAAAATTTCATTAAAGAATTATATAATGATTGGCGTGGGGGAGAACTATAATGGAAAGGACATTTCTAATAACATCAATACAATTACAGGATGTAATGAGGTATCTAATGAGTAGACCATATGCAGAAGTAGTTAAGCTTATGAATATGTTAGCAGCATTAGAACCATTAGATCCTAGAATAGGTAAAGATTTTGTGAAACAACAAAAGGGAGAAAGTGAGAATGACGAAAGAAAAGAAACTACCAAAAGAAGTTAAGAAACATATTGGTTTGTTATTCGAACTTAAGATTGGATTAAGTGAAGAGAATCAAATTGTATTAGACTATGGTGGAAAACCTGTAGGTAAAATACGAGAAGCATTAAAGGGGTACGATTATCATGCAAATTTATGTGCGGCAGTTATTAACCATTGTAATTCAGCAGGTAAAAAACTTGAAGACGATATTAAGAAATTACTACAAACGCTATAGATATAGGATATGGCATAATCCTGTAGCGGATTTACTAGAACGTTATGCTGGTAAATTTAGTAACTGGATTTGGAGAGTACGTTGGGGTAAGAGATTACATCATAGTAAACTCCAAATAAAAAAGGCTCCCTAACGGAGCCTGTCATGTGTTGCCTTTGGGGGGAGTCTTTAGTCGGGCTCCCCTTTTTATTTATAAGCCTTTCTTATGTTTTTGTCCTTTGGGAGGAGATTTCTTAGAACCACCTGCTCCAGCCCAGAAAAACTTATCAGCCCAATAAGCTGCACTTGTTTTTCCTTTAGCTATATTCTTAGCATGCCTAGCTTTAAAACTTTTTCTAGCTTCAGCACTGTAATTGTGACCCATCTTCTGATCACCAAATCTAATTATCTTTACTGCACCACCTTCTTTAACAGCAACAATTCCTTTTTTAGTAGGATGATCTGGTGTTCTTTTAGGTTTATTTAAACCTGATAGACCATATCTTTTTAACTTATCTGTATCTGTAGACATTATATTTTCCTATATTGTTTTACTTTTTTAGCAACACCTTTAGGTTGCTTTACAAATTGTTTGCCTTGTGCTTTACCTTTTCTTTTCGCTTGTGTTGTAGATGCATACTCAGATGCTGATAATGCCTTGATTGCTTTCTCAGGTAAATATCTTTCACCTGTTTTGCTTGAAGGTTTACCAGATTTGGTACGCCATTTTTGTTGTGTCCATGCCTTTAAACTTTTTTGACTTTTAGCTAGAGCCATATTACTTCCTAGTTAAATTGTTTAGGTATATATTCTTCTTCTACATTGATACTGATATGAACAGAACTATTAGCACTTGCTAATCCTCTTATCTTATCTTCTTTCAATAACCAGAATCCTTCTGTGATTTGAATAAGACCATTAGGTTTTAATGTAGTCGCCTCTGCTATAGTATGATATGTAGTGTTTGCACTATCATACCAATCTAAACTGAATGTTACTGTACTTCCTGTAAGATTACTTATGAATATACTTTTAATATTAGATTCATGACTTGCAGGTACAGTATAAATATCTTGATTACTTGTAGTTAAATCTAATCCAACTGTTCTTTTTTTAGTTATCATGTTAATATCCAT
>Ga0070753_1001150_pt1 | contig 15220 bp, 27 predicted proteins | sample VirMetDEL_Aug_31_FD_77441 | JGI IMG/M metagenome (GOLD analysis project Ga0070753, IMG submission 77441) | Aqueous microbial communities from the Delaware River and Bay under freshwater to marine salinity gradient to study organic matter... | ecosystem: Environmental > Aquatic > Marine > Coastal... | reverse complement strand
GCCCACTAGGGGCAATTTCTATATATAATTATCGGAAACGAAAGGATAACAAAATGATTGAAACAACTCAAAATGGTGGATATATGGTCACAGGTGAACACATTCAAGTATTTGATTTACTGCGTATCCAAAAGGCTCTAAGCCTTGAAGTACGCACTGGCATGAAAATGTCTAGGGGCGTTAGTATGGTCAAGGTCGCTCAAGACCGAGTGACCAATGTACTAGGTAGCAAGAAAAAGCTACCACGCACCAAGGCAAAAGCCTTGGAGGTATACACCAAGCTACTCAATGACCACGGAATTGAGTGTGAGTAGGAACTAGGGAGGGGGGTTACAGACCCCCCTAAACAAAATTGCCCTTCATATAGAAGGGCTTTAAAATATCAAAAATAGTAACAAGTGATGTTTTTTTCTGGTGATTTTTTAAATAGATCACCCCACAAATTTTTACTACGTAAAAACAGACAGGGAATAGATCACAACTGAACGCACTAAGTTATCAACATATTATTAACACACTTTAAAAATATTAAAGTGTTTTTATGGGGTCAGAAACCTAGAGTTTTTAAAATGTGTTATTGTATATTTTGGAAAAATTTTTTGGGTGGGGGGTATTTAGACTCTTACTGGAACTCATTAAGAATATTCCTTATTGTTTGTACGTGCATGCCATATTTATTTGCAATCTTATTCAAATCTTTACCGAATCCCCATTTTGATTTATTGTGTATTATTTTATTTATGTCTTCTATTATAACGGGTTTTAACTTATTTACCTTTGTATTTCTATTATTCCCTTTAGTGGGAGGTTTTCTATTTTCACTCCATTTCATTACACCCAATACATCAGTTGCGTGTCTCATATTATATTGTCGATTGCACCATTCTAGATTATTTACATTATTATTTGTTTTATTTCCATCTATATGATTCACTTCAGGTAAATTGTCTAGATTAGGTATAAATGCTTCTGCTACTATTCTATGCACTCGTTTTTTAGCCACCTTCGAATTTTGATATAATCTTACTGTATTATATCCCTTTTCACTGGTGGTATATTTTAATTTATTTCCATTCTTTCCATATATATTACCATATTTATCAACCATATAATCTTCGAAGCTATTTATAGGTGTACATTCAATATTATCTTTAGGTAAATATCGATCATATAGAATTTCATATATAATATGTTTGCTAACCTTATACGTATTAGCAATTGATTCCATTATAGGTCCTATTCCATGTTTTTTAGGGATAACATTATTACTATTAAGAAGTTGTCTAATTTCTGTTACTTGAACTTGTGTTAATTTATTATATTTCATACCCTTAAATATACATTTAACAAGGGTACATAAAATTAAAAATATGAATATTTGATTTCTCGTGGGGGGTATGGGGGTATGTTAAAAAGTGATTTTCAAAAAATTTTTTTGGGGTGGGGGTATTTGGTCTTATAAGGGGATTTTTTTTTTATAAACTATAACTTCAGTGATGCTATCAATAGCACAGTCGTAAGATTCATTAGAATATTCTATATTAGTTAAAGGTATTAGTTGTTTTTCATATTTTTGTATTTTTGCATTATATATAAGTATTATTCTGCTGGTACTGCATACTGAGTTACTGTTTAATTTAATTGTTAGTTGATTATCATTTACAGCAATGATTGTGGCATTTTTTACTGTATGGTATAGCTTACCGGAAGATATTTTATACGTGCATCTGAGTAGTTTAATATATTGTCCCACATAGAATTTAGGTAGTGGTTTAAAATTACGAGAAACGTGTTGGAACAGTATATCAATTGCTGTTTCTGTTAGAAGATGTTTTAGGAATATTTTTACCATTATATTTCTTTGATAGATCTCTCATGGAAGTGTAATTCCATGCATCATATACATGTCATTTGCTAATTCTGCTAATGATTGTTGATCTTGGTTATTTACTTCTATAACGAGGTTTCTGGGGATATTTCTAAAGTCCCCTTGTCCAACTACTTCGATAAGATATTGAGGCTCTGAGACATCTTTGAGACTAATTAAATCGCCTTTCTTGTATATATCCCAATCATAGATGAATTGATATTCTTTATACATATTAGTTTTCTATTCTTCTATATGTCGGATAGCATGTGCGATAGTAACAAATGGGTTTAGTGGATCTGGTAGGGATTCTACTATTTCTTTTGCTTTTTGTCTAAACGGTTTGTGATCGAACGTCATAGCTTCAATGAATCCATGTTCTGATTTTGTTACAGTATTGATAGCATATGCGATAGCGTGTTCGTGTGAAACTTGTTTTAGTTCTACCGCAGCTAGGTAATATGTTAGAATCTCAATTTGTCTATTTTTAGATTTTTTTTGAGCTGTTATATATTGTTCTTCAGTAAATTGCATTTATATCTCCTTATTTAACGACCATAATACAATCATTAGAATCCATACCTGCCACATCTCCATCATTATATTGGATATAGATGAATCTATTTTCTTCATCTAGAGTAACATCGGAGTTTTCAGGTAAGTGTATAGGGCAATCTAGTGCATGCTTTTTAAAACAGAAGTCACATTCAACGAATTCATATTGAATTTTCATATATTGGTCATTGAATACATTTAGGATATCGCAATTATAAAATGTTCTATATAGGATATAGTCTTTATCATCGGTTGAGAACACCATTTCGTTATAGTGTTCATTTTTCTTAAATATGTATTTTTTTGCTTTTTTAAAGTTTTTAAACACTCCATTGAATATTGTATCAATGGCAGTTTCATAGACAACATGTTTTAAAAGTGTTTTTAGCACTTAGATTCCTTTCACATCAAATTCCATATATTCGTAATAGTTTTCTGGATGGTCTATGTCATCTTTGATGTTATATTTAACATCAATGTTGGTGTTATCCTTGATCGTAGGTGGATTTAGTACGACTTGCACCCCAGATTCACATTTAGTTTCTCCTGTATATCCAATTAGTATATAGTCATTGGTAGCAAATATATCACGATATATAGATATATTATTAAATAGGGTTCCCATTTTAGGGAATATGCTATTGTTTTTATATGTATTATCAGGTTCACTAATTATAAGGTTTATAGTCTGTAATATTGCTCCCATGGCAGGAGAAACGACAATAAAATTACCAGCCCCTCTTCTGTTCTTAATTGCAATAAGTTGGCTAATTTCTAATATAGTTTGAGTTAAAACGGACGCAGTTTCTTGTCCTCCGACTTGTAATTCAAGTTTATCTCTTTTACTAGCTAAAATTTTTATAGATGTTAATGTTGTTCTACATACTTCAGCAACTAATTCGTATGAAAGTCCATCAATAATATCTTTTTCATATTCTTTTGGGACCTCACTATTACATTTGACACTAGCGTTATGTTGTATAGCGTTATCATTATTTTTTAATTCCATGTGTAGTTGCTTTATATGTCCATCAATATCACCGGATTCTTTTCCGGGGTGTGCTGTATATCTTATTAATCCAATGCCAGTTAAAAATGCAGGGTCGCATATAGCATTTAAGAAAGGATGGCTAATAATATCAATGAGTAATTTACCACCAAGTGGATCTATGTCTTTATAGTGTTTTATAATGAGTTCATGGTTGTTAGCAACTTTGGTTCTGAATTTTTTTGGTTTATATGTTCGTGTAAGATAGGATTCATATTTATTTATGAATAATTCTGGGTTAATGACAGTTTCATCCATAATAAAATTATGAAGTGATTCTTTTACTTGATTAACAAAATCAATTGGATCTTTACCATATAATGTATCTAACTGTTCTTTAGCATATTCTTTAAGTGTTTGCATGTATTGATTCCTTATATGCAAGTAAATATACAAAAAAATATAAACTAACAGTAATAAAGGAATTTAATTATGCAATCAGATAAATTTTTAGTTTTTGTAGAATCTCTAAGGGACGAAAACAACACTGATACTATTGAGGCCATTGTTAATGGATATAATAGTTTAGTTGAAGCTGGCCTTTTAGATCGTGTTAAAAAGGCAGCATTACCAGCAGCAATGGCCGCAGGAATATTAGGAGCTGGTATAAGCACAGGTGCTTTAGATGATTCGGATCTTATGAAATATGAGCAATCTGAACATGAGCGAATGAAATATAGCACATCAGATTTATCAAATTTGGTTAAAGAACATGAAGCAGCTATTAAATCAGGTGACAAGCAAAGAAGAGCAGTTGCCTATGATGCGTTAAAAGCAGCAAATGTTGCTGTTGGCTATAATAAAGAGTCTGGTGTTAAGTTTTATTGGGATAAGAACTTGGGTCGAGCGTTCTATCCAGACGGTAGTGAAGTTCCATCAGAAGAAAGACCATATTTACCAACATTAGGAAATTAAAGAATGGATAAATTTATGTATTCAGCACACAAGTTACCAACTGAGCTTATACCTAATAATAAATTAAGAAAGCAATATACCTTTAAGCGAGTAGACGGGAAAGCAATTAAGATATATGAGCCTACCTTTTCATATAAGGTATATAATACAATGTCTAGTGGATTGAGTGGACGTGGAAGTGGAATGGGTTCTGGAGTATTTGGCACCGGAGTATTTGGTGAATCCATTGACAAATTTGTTACTTTTATTGAAAGTTTACAAACCGATACTAATTTAGATACCTTAACAACAGTATTAGACGGGTTTTTTACAATATTGGAGGATTAAATGCCAGAAACATATAAAGGATATACAGTTAATCAACAAGGCGACATCCCACCATGGGGAAGTCAATATAATACAACAACAAAGCAATTAATAGATTCATCATTAGAGAGTGTTGAGAGTAAATATATTGATTACGGATATGGATATATAAAGCCAAACCAACAGAGTGTATTACTAGCAAATGTAAACTGTGATTTTTTAGGTATAGATCCTAACAATGATTCGCCTGACATTTCGGGTAATTATCCAGTCGTATTATTCCCCTCTAATGATAATGCACAATTTGGTGCATTTTCAACTACAACTAACCATAATGTTGTTTTATCATCATATGGATCATATACAGAGATAGCATTTAAAGTTATAGACATAGCACGGCATACTATTACCATTGGTTTAACCTTTCCGACTTATACATATAGCACAACAGGTCAAACATTAGCTGATAATCCTGCCGGAGTAGGTATATTTTACGGTCAAGATGAAAATACAACAGGCATCAATTTATATTATAAAAATACATGGGATGCTGTACCACCAACATTAATAGCCGAAAATGTTGCACCTAAGTTAGTAAACGGTGATGAAATCATATTAACAACTAATTCTCCAACAGGAAGTGCCGCAATTGATCTCACATTAAAACGATTTAATGGTGATGTATTACATACAATATCACTAGACTCCTCATATTTAGAACCAGTTGATACTATTAATTTAAATACATTTGTCAGTATAGTTAAACATAGTGTGGATGGACTTCCTACATTAGGAGGAAAGCACGTTAAAGTAGCAATACAGGCATAGTCGTAATTATATGCAATATATTCAAATAACAGATGAAGATACATTAGATGAATATGAGCTAACGGATACAGCTTATGCTGTATCTAAAGCACCATAGGAAGAATAGTATAATAAAAAAAGAGACTCATTAGGGTCTCTTTTTTTTATTTGGGTTGAGTTCTTCATCCAGTTTGTTTTTAAAAAATTCCATATCAGCAGCAATAAATGTATCCGTTGAGTTTTTCTTGTATATGTTTAATACGCTCATATATTGATTATATCGTCTATGTATTAAATTGATATTCATTTTACTATATTGATTTCTTCGTTTTAAGAATGATCGAATATAACTTTGGTAATATAAAGGTGATTTATATTCAATAGGAGGAATATCAAAATTCTTTTCTACATTAGAAAAGAACATATTGATACAAGCGTCTAATACTTTATGTGTTATTGCTAACTTTATCATAGAGGGCATTTTATTAAGTTTTGTTACCCTTTAGTAAATTCAACTAAAGTGTGATCTTCACCTTCAAGTTCTTCGTCAATGATTTTAGAAATTACATTCCAATCACCACCCGCTAATCCAGCACCGATAAGAGGGTAGCCGATTTTTTTCCCGCTAAAGGTATCTTTAATCGCACGAAATGCATCTCTTATTGCTCTATAGTCAGCGTTTTTCCTTCCTCTAAAATCGTATTGCGTATATGCATTAACAACAGTAACATTGTTTACTGTCGCTTGTGTAAATGTACCTAATTTTATTTTAGAACCTTTTGCAGTATTACAATCAGCTGTATATGCTTCTGGAAAGATATTCTTAATTGTTGCTGCAATGCCAGCACCCATTGTACAAAAACAATTACATCCATGTACAATAACATCAAACTCTCCTTGTAAGGCAAGTTTGATTAGATCACCTTGTACTACTTTCATTTGTATTTTTCCTTAATCGGTTTCATGTTTACAAAAATCACATTTAAATTCATTTGGATCAGTCATTATAAATATCAAGTTACATACTTCGCATTCTGTATACTCGGTAGTTTGACATCTTCGAGTTATATGAGTGCAATCCATAAATAACAGATTATTTATCCTTGGGTTTATTGGTTTTATTTGCATATTCGCCCTTTCCGTATTTGGGCTGTACGTAGTTATCACCCACTATTTCATCATAAGTTTTTGGTTCATAATCACGTGAGTCAACACCAACATCAAATGCATTATCTCTAAAATTATCACCAATAGTTCCGTGTGTATGTCCATGAAAATGAACTACACCCTGATAAAATCCATTCCACTCATAGATTGGATAGTGGCATAAGACCACTTTCCTTCCGTCATCCTTGACAGTATGGATCAAAGAATGATAAATAACATTGGGTATATGTTCAGTTGCATATCTAACATTATGAGGGTCATGATTACCTAATATAATGTGCTTAATGCCATTTAATTGCTCTAATTTACGAGCAAATTGTTGTTTATTAAAACAAAAGTCCCCTAGCATGTATATATGATCTTCATTAGTCACACGATCATTCCATTTTTTAATTAATGCAGCATCCATTTCATCCACAGTATTCCATGGTCGTTCACAAAACTTTATGATATTTGCGTGACCGAAATGGAGATCGCTAGTATAATAATTCATTAATCCTCTTTTCCAATATATGTATGACCTAAATATGCTTCGTTATCATATAGATTAGGTCCATAATGAGCAGAGTCTTCTGTTATACCATAGTTAATAATATCACCGTTATAAACATTTTTACTTTGCCATGTCCAATATCCAGCTTCGCTTCTAACTGGTTTAGAGATAACTTCACACTTTATTCCTGTGCCATATTCATACTCATAGTGAATGTCACCGATTTCAATTTTATTTACAATAACATTTCCTTTTGTATATATATCTCTCATATTTATCCCTTACAATATTTCTCACTCATTGATATAATACCCATAGCTTCTTCGGGAGAGAATTTTAAGTTCCATTTTTCTTTAATTTTTATCCATGTTTTAAGATACCAGCATTTATTTTTTTCTGGCATCCATTCCAATGGACCTTTACTCCCCTTTGATCTATTAGCCGAAGCTTTTACGGCAACCAAATGAGATTTATCTTCCAAGAAATTTGCATATGCTTTCTTTTGTGATTTAGACCATTCATTACCACCATTTTCATAAGCGTGTTTTAATGGAATGAAATGATCTACATCCAAGTATTTCGGATTAGTTATAGTATCTCCCGTGTAAGGGCAAATCCACTTACCATGCACTATACGTATTTTATTTTTGACTTTAATTAAATACAACGTGTCGGCAATATTTTCCTCAAGGAGAACTTCTTGTCTAGTATTTAACATGTCTTTATCTTCATCAATCCAATGTCGCCATTCTGATCGATTATATTGAGCATGAGTTGTTGTGAATATAATTAGTATTAATAGTAAATATTTCATTTTATTACAATCGTATTTAATGCTAATCCATCAGCCCCGGATGTAAAGGTTACTTCACGAGGGGTTCCCATTACTACATATTTTCTATTATGTTTATTAAACACAATAATGGTATTAATGTCTTGCTTAAATAATTTTTTATAGTTTCCATCTTCTGTAAGTAGTGTACCTACTTCATTTTCTTCTATCAGAATAACATCACTGGGACATGTCGCTTTAATAATAGACATAGTATATTTCCTTTGTTTTACCTAAATATAGCAAAAGTTATTCACTTTCTTCTATTTTTTTGGATATTATCACATATGATCTAATAGTAAATGAGTATAGTACCCAGTTACACCAGCCACATATAATGGTATTGCAAATTGGATATCGATATAATTAAAGTATACTAATAAGAAAGAATAGGCAGGGATTAACAACCCAGTTAATTTATTATGAAAGAATCCACGATGTTTGGTTATTTGTGGAACTAATGCAATAATTGATATTATATGAGCAGCAATATGCATTTTATAATAAAACATCACTGACAATACAACTATCAACCCACCATAAAAATATTTAGACGGAGTTGACTTCGTATCAATATCAGGGAATAAAGCAAATAAGAATGTTGATAACCCACATGCAGCTATTTGTACATAGGTTAATTTAATTAAATTCATATTAGATAGCAATATACCAGCACCTATAATTAATATAGATGCTACATATCCACCATTCCTATGACCGTTAAAATTACTCATCTAACGGAACTATGCTACAATTGCTAATTTTTAATGAATGTGCGATATTATCTTTTACCTGTCCGATTTTATTTAATGCTAATCTATAATTCGATACATCATGTTTAATCATATCAATAATAGCACTATGATAGATATTGTTATTAAATTCAATTTCAGCAATATAGGAATTTAATTCCTCATTATATTTAATTGATTTAATAGTAGCAATAATATCGTCAAGTTTAATACCACCATATCCTAGATCTGTATCATAAGCTGGATACCCTAAAACAACAAATGCATTGCCTTTATCAATAACAGCTTGATAACATTTAAGTGCCCAGTCTAAATCAGTTTTTCTATAATAGATATTGTTTCTATTAACATCATCTGGTTTAGGAATTACTTCTAATGTATATGTATTGCTCATTATAGACTCTTTTCTGGAACTTGATTAAATGCCATATACCAATTTTTATATTTCTTTTCATTAGTTACATCGACATATGTACCAAACGATTCTGGTATGTTATAGTTTTCAGGTGGATTTTCTAATTCTGCTACAAGTAATCCATTTTTATATTGATCAATTTCCCATTTAAGAGAGTCAATTTCTACATTATATCTAATTTTATGTAATGTGTTTCCAATCTTAAAAAATGAGTTTAATTCTTCTACAACTGATTCGTGTACTTGATACTCAACTTCATGTACCCGTTCGCCTTTTCCGATTTTATGCGTAATAGTACAGTTAGTAATAGTATTTCCTGTATTATATATATGACGTTTACTTTTTCTGCATCTAGATACTAGATGTCTATCTCTATCTTGCGAAAAATAAAATTGTTCGATTTCATATTGACTGTCAATATAACCAGGTAACTTTTCTATAATATATTTATGCTCGTGCTCAATTGGCATTATATGGTATCCTCTTCAATGGAAGTTTCTTTTCCCTTATAATCTAGTAAAAAATCAGTGATGTCGTGCATATTATATTGATTCCACAAATCATCAAATTTTTTTGGTTGGAACCCGGTGTTACTAAGTTTATTTATAGCAGCAAAGAAATCTTTTATATTTTTACAGTCTTCGGGAAGTTCTTTTTTATATGCATTAGAATAATTTAACAAATATTTGAATTGCACATTAAATTGGTTTATAGTGTTTATTTCATACTCTTTTTTCAAGTCAGGTGCATCCGGTATGAAAATTAATTTTGTTTCTTTTTTCTTTCTTCCCATTATAATATTCTAGCTGTGAATTGAACTACGTATATTTTTGCGTTCTTTTTCTAGAAGATATTCTAAGGCAGGTGTGACACGCTGCAAGCCATTTCTGGTTTCTACTTTCCATATATTAGATTCAAGTCGATGATAAATATTATTTCTCCATTTAAATATATTTGCTTTAATTAATTGCATGTAGTTCCTTTCTTTTTACTTAAACCAATACTGATTATATACCACACTAATATAATCAATTATATGATCTTCCAGTATTTTTTCTTTAAATCGGATAGCTCTTTCTTTTTTGTTCAATATAATCAATCATATAGCCCCTATAATAAATATTTAACTAATCGATTCTTTATCTTTTTAACCGAGGCATTCTTAATATACCGAACTTTTTCTTGAGGAATATTCAATTCATCAGCAACTGATTTAATAGTTCGCTTTTCACCGACAATAAACCCAAAGGTTTCACGGATAATATATTTTTCCTCATGAGTTAAGTCTTGCATACAATCTTCAATGATAGCTTTTAATCGCTCATCGTCCATATGCGAATCAGGACAAAAATACTCAGGTGATTCTAGTAACTCGTCAAAGCTCTTACCATTATATTCATCGCTCAATGGTTGATTAAGTGAATAGCCACCCTTAATGTTATGGAACATTAGTGTTACTTCGTCAGTAACATTTTTTTCATTTATTTTTTCTTGTGCTTGCCGATGTAAATTAGCCGGATAGCGGATCATGCTTTCATTAGTTTCTACATGACGAATAATAAAGTTCTTAATCCACCAGACAGCAAACGAAATAAATTTAGTTCCTCGTGTATGGTCGAATTTATCTACTGATTCAATGAGTCCCATCATTGCATACCCAGTAAGATCGGCTGGATCAACATGAGAATATTTATTTATATATGCTCGTGAACACTTAATAGCAAATTTTAAGTTATATTCAACGATTTTATTTTTAATTTTCGGTGATTTAGTCTGTGAATACTGTTGGAATAATTCAAATTCTTCATTAGATGATAATATCCGATGGTCATCGCATTGATAGTGTTGGTATGACATTAGTCCTCCGTTTTATTTATGGGATGCATCGAATATAGTAATTTTATGCCAACAGTAAATCACTTTTTTTTTAAAATGTTTTATATGCTAACAATGCATATATCATTATTGGTGTAATTTATTATACCGCTATAGGAGCTTTAATAAATGGATGATGTTCATATCCAATAAGTTCGTATTGATCATACTCCCAATCGAATATATTCACATCATCGGGTAATTTTAGTATAGGTAGCTTATATGGATCACGACTAAGCTGTAGATTGACTTGTTCTATATGATTTTCATATATATGAACATCTACAAGCTGCCCTACTAAATACCTAGCTTTCATCCCCACTGTTCTAGCAATAAGCTCTAATAACATACCATACGATGCAATATTAAATGGCAATCCTAAAAATGTATCTACACTTCTTTGAAACCATGTTAAATCAACGTATTCGCCATCGGAAGTAATCTGAAATCCAAAGTGACATGGGGGGAGTGCTTGTTTATGCATCACAGCAGGATTCCACGCCAGTGTAATATTTCTACGATCAGTAGGATTAGTTTTAAGTGTGTGAATTGCATTATGTAATTGATTGACCGGTAGTCTATATCGCCATAATTTATCACTATTAATATACTCAAACTTAAATTGTTTATGATGATCTCGTTTACCATGTAATACAGCTGATATTTTACTATGACTTAAATCATAGTCATTTGCACATTTAGTAATTGAAATATATACCTTACTATCCCCATTTGGTGTAATTGCCCTAAATGGCTTAGATGTTCGATATAAAATATTATGTGATGTTGATATCCATGCACATGTATTAACTGAATATACATTAGAACCAAAATAGTCTTTATCAAGTTGATAATTGTCCCAATTGCGCTGTTTAGCAACCCATCCGGGTAAATACTTCACGTCAGTTACAAAATTTTCAAATGATCGCCAGCGATAATCAACTGTGATCCCATTACCTCCGTATAATGGATATTCTTTGCATTTTACATTAAAACATCGATCTAACATATGTGACCATGTTTTATATAATTTTTTATTTAATCCTTTAGCAGTGTCTACATTTCCGATCCAACCAACATTATGTACTTTTGGATAGTAGATATCTTTAACATTACCCTTTGTAATTACATCCATCCTCACATTATGTTTAATATATCCAGTTAACATAAATTGAATATTAAAATATTGTTTTCCGGCAATTGATTTTGATTCAGATAATACTACATACTTCCCATAATTAATGCTATCAAATATCTGACCCTTAAAAATAGTATCGTGTTCGGGTTGCAAAGGAAATAATGGATATGTGGGTTCTAACGAGCCCTCAAATTGTTTAGGCTCAATTGATATAACATCTTCATTAATATCCCAATGATTCCATACATACCCATATATTTCACCTAAGTCTGACTCGTCCATCATTTTTTGTTGTATGTCAGGATCATGTGAATACTGAACTTTCTCAGGATTGGCCCATGAATTCCATATATTGCAATTTCTTTCTTGTAGCCACTTTTTATCGGTAAGTCCTTTAATAAAAAACTCTAATTCAGCAAATACAGTACGTGGATTTATCTTTTTTGTAGTTAAAAGAGGGAATCCTGTCCGCATATCATGTTTAAACATAGCACCCGTCATTCTATAAGCTGCAGTTTCGGTTCTATTTCCTGTTAATGTGCCATTATTTAGTACATCTTCTAATATATCGTGATATGGTTTCATTGTAAATCCTTTGTTTTAGACAAATATATATAAATTCATATTTATTAGATAAGCTATAAACAATTTACATGAATAATAGCTCAAAAGAATTCATAAAATTTGTAAGACATCAGTGTAAAAGATACAAATTTTCACTGATTTTGAGTAAAGATAGTCATTTCACAGAAGATGGTAATTCATATGGAGGATATTTTTCGGCATATGATAAAACAATTGCCGTTAGTAATTCTGAGGATGAACAATGGCTAATTAGTACCCTTGTACATGAATATTCACACTTCGAGCAATGGATATATGAAGATCCTGTATTCTTTAAATTATTACGTGGAGGACTTGATGCTGGTGTTGTATTAAGTAAATGGATAAATGGCGTTACATACAAGAACAGTACAATTAAACGAGCTATACAGTTAATACGTGATTGTGAGCTAGATTGTGAGAGAAGGGCACTAGTAAATATAGATAAATTTAATCTTTCTATTAATAAATTGGAATACTGTCAAGAATCCAATGCATACCTATATTTTCATAATTATGTAAAAAAGAAAAGAAAATGGGAATTTAAAAATTCACCAATAGATGTACCCGAAATATTAACTCAGATGCCAACTGATCTAAATCAAAATTATGGTGTCTTACCTAGATATTATGAGTTATTATTTGATGAATATTTAAATTAATATGTCCCGTGAAAGCGTTTATTATATGACTCTCTAAACTGAGCTGCGTATTTATGAATCCAATCAATGATAGCTTCATTTCCTAAATCTCTTCCAGCTTTCTCTGATTCAATCCATTTATATTTTTCCATTTCAGCTTTTTCGGCTTCCAGAAATATAAGCATATCACTTCTACATTTAGTATTTAAATTAGTCATATTTTTATCCTCTACTATAAGTTTATATGACATAAAAATGTACATTGATATAAAAAAATTATAAACTATAGATTCGGGCGAATTATTAATCTAAAGTAGAATATAGTAAAAACATTTCTATTGTATAAGTAAGCTCTTTATCCAACTTCGGGTTTTTTCATTTATAAACATATCCATTAAAAAATCATGGGTATTTATTGAGGGTAAATCACTTAATTTGAACCATTTCCAATCTTTATTCTCAAAATTAATTTCCGGAAATAGTTCGCTTTCACAAGTTGCTAGAAATATGCCAATATGATGTAGATTTCCATCATTGTCATAATTATCTATTTTATGCACTAAATTTGGTAATACATTATATTTATCTTTTGTTATTTTAGTTTCTTCAAAAAATTCACGCTGTGCCGTTTCTAATAGAGACTCGCCTTCTTCCCAAGTGCCACCAAAGCAAAACCAAGTAGAAGGGGAAAATTTTGCCGTATCTGATCTACGACCTAGTAAAATTCTTCCTGTTCTTGGACATAATAAAAATATAAATCCACCGCCATGCATGTTATAATCCTTATTTTTTGGATATTAAATCATCTGGAACGATAAGCTCCATTGATTTCCAATCTTGAGTTCTTATATAACGAGTTTCTCTATGATCCTCCGGTTCTAGATGTATCCTTCTAATGCCAATAGATCTGATTATGTAACGCTTCCCTTTATATTCTATATAGCTACCTATACCATATACATCACTTTTTACCAATAGATACGAAAATATAGCAGCTGCTGTATTTTTTATTGTATTTATGAGGATATACGTTACAATAAATAATATTGCAATCATCCATATTTGAGACTGAACAAAGCTTTCAGCTACTTGACTAACACCGTTTTCCATAATAAGACCTCTTATAAGTTTATAAGAAGTCTTTCTATTTAATCACGGTTAGAATATACGTTATTTCTGTAAGAGTCTTCTTTGTCGTATTTTAATATGATATCTTTTACTAATTTATGTCTAACAATATCGTTTTCGTCCATTGTTACAAATCCAATACCATCAACGTCATTTAACAATTTTTGTGCATGTGTGAATCCAGATCCTATTCTTCGATCCAAATCTGATTGTGATGCGTCACCGGTAATAATTACTTTTGAATTATTCCCTAAACGAGTTAAGAATAATTTCATTTGAGACGGTGTTACATTTTGTGCTTCGTCCATTATAATGAAACTATTATCAAATGTACTTCCTCTCATATATGCAAGCGGAGCGACTTCTACCTTTTTAGACCAATCTTCAATCTCAGATGACTTTTTATCGCCTTGTGCTTGTTGTTTTTTAGATCGTCTTTTAGTGACATTAATTGGATGGGATTGTTGAGGTTGATTTTGATTAAGAGGATCAGCTTTCTTACCTTTAATTTTAACTATACTATCAAATAAAGGTTTCATATAAGGTGCTATTTTATCATCTAAACTTCCGGGTAAGAACCCCAGCTCTTCGCCAGATTCAACTGCTGGTCTAGTTAATACAATTCTTTCATATACATTTTCTTGTAAGAATCTAATAGCTTTACAAGTAGCAAGGAAT
>Ga0070753_1001142_pt1 | contig 15268 bp, 16 predicted proteins | sample VirMetDEL_Aug_31_FD_77441 | JGI IMG/M metagenome (GOLD analysis project Ga0070753, IMG submission 77441) | Aqueous microbial communities from the Delaware River and Bay under freshwater to marine salinity gradient to study organic matter... | ecosystem: Environmental > Aquatic > Marine > Coastal... | reverse complement strand
TGGTAAATATGAAGCTCTAGGCCCCTCCTTACCTCTTCCTTGTACTCCTCCTGGAGAACCACCAGGGAATTTTTGTATTATTCCTCCGCCTCCAAGCTGGTTTTTTTTTGCTTTTACTCCGAGTTGTCTTTGTTCTTGTCCTTCTTTTTTAGAAATATTATCCAAATTGGTCATGTCTTGAAACACATAAACTGTACCAAAATTTATTGAATCACTACCTTCTGTTAATTTAGAAGATTTTAGATAAGCTCTCGCTTTCTTCTCAGCCGGAGTTTTTGCGTCTAATGCTCCTGCAACCACTTTTTTAGCGATAGTCATATCGCTCGTTGCTATAGATGTACTCTTAATTTCTGCTAAACTATTCTTGTATAATCCATCCAATCTAGAATATTTATCTAAGGATGATGATGATTTAAATTTTTTTTCACCTGCTAACTTTTGAACAATCTCTTCAAAGGCCAACCCCCTTTTTTTGGGTTTATTTTCTGCCACAGTTCGTTGATATTTTCTATATTCTGGAGATCTTTTATTTCGATATTGACTCACATCGATATCTTCATTTTTTCTATTAAAATCGAATTTATCGTCCGCACTAAATTTTGTCTTTCCTTTTTTAAAATCTTTGCCTTCACCTTTGTCAAAAGTATAAGTTTGTTGTTCAGGAATAGTATTGCTTTGAACTAAATTATCTTTTATATCTATAATTCCGCCACTAGCATACTTGTTCATCCTTACCAAATTGCCCCTACCATATTTTTGAGCGGCTTTTTTGTTAATAACAACCTCTCCAGGCTCTAGCATAGCTGGTACTATATCTCCACTACCAGTTCCGGGAACCACACCGCCAGTAGAAAATCTGCGGGTATTTCTATTAGAACCAAAACCGCCTAAAAAACCACGACTAAATTGACTTAAAGCAGAAACACCTCTTATGGTTGCTATAGTAGCTATTGCTGGTAAAACATTTTTAGCAGCATCGGCCAGTTTTATTAATCCGCTAGCTAAATCTAAAGCTAAAGATAAGAAGCTTCTAAATGTTTCACTATTTCCAACCGATCTAATTAATGCCTGAAATTCTTGACGCACTTTAGCGATTTGGTTAGCCAAAGACAGTTGTGCAGTAGCGCTATCTTTTGCTAAACTCCCACTTCCTTCTTGAGCCACATTTAAAGCCTGCTGTGCGACAGCGAACTGTTGAATCAAAGGAATAACCTTACCGATTTGTCTGAATCCGCCAAGCTCTTCAACAATCTGAGAAAATCTTATATCTCTTGAGTCTAAAGTTCTAAGGCCTTCACTAAGTCTTTTTATAGCCTCGAATGGTCCAACAAACTTGCCTTCTAAGTCTGTTAACTCAATATTGAATTCTTTAAGATTTTCTATCGTAGAGCCTCTTTGAATTCTTGTAAATATTGTACGTAAACCTGTAGCAATCGTCTCTGCGCTTTCGCGAGTTGTTTGTCTAACGCTTGTAAAAATAGCTAAGAATTCATTTAAGGAATCTGTCCCAGAGCTTACTCCTTTACTGGCATTAGCAAATACGCCACCGGTACGCTGTATAGCAGAAATCAGATCGCTAGATTCTACGGCAAAGTTTTTAGAAACAGCATTAATACTGCTTAAAGCTCCTTCTAATTCGTTGGAGCTAATTTTAAATTGCCTCATTAAAGCAATACTACCCTCAACAGTATTATTTAGATTGTCAAAAGAAGGTGCGAGTGCGCTTTTTGCCAAAGCTTGTAAAGCAGCTTCTGTTTCAGAAATAGTCAAACCGGCTTGAGATAAAGTAACAGCCACTTCTGTTAAATCTTTAGAAGCAACGCCCAAGCTAACAGAAAGATCCGTAATAGATTTAGACAAAATATTGATAGAACCACTAGATGCTCCAGTAACTTGTTTTAATCTAATCAATTCTTTATCAAAGTCAATAAACGCATTAACACCATCTTGTACAGCATTTACGACTCTATATATAACACCAGTAACCAAACCCAAAGCAGCAAATTTTTTAACCGCTAAAGCAGATTGTCGACCAAATTTTTCTATGCCACCAGAAGCATCGTCCAAACTAGAAGCAGCTTGTTTAGATTGTTTTGATAAATTCTGTGTTGCTTTAGAGGTAGCGTTTAAATTTTGTTGAGCAGATCGGGCGCCAACAGCGTTAATAGCTTGAGATAAATTTTGTAAACTTGTAGCGGCGGTATCTGCGTTTGTTTTGGTAGTAGACAGAGTAGTGTTTAAATTTCTGAAAGCTTTATCTACAGCTTGTATATTTTTAGCTATATTTGGACTGATTTTTGGATCTATTTTAACGGAAACACTACCAAGTTGTCTCCTAATATCTGAAACAACCTTTTTTACGTTTGAAGGTCCTCGTAAATTAATTTGGGCCGTTAAATTAAATGCGTTTTGAGCCATTCAATCCTCCACAATATTTATACTAAATATCCCCAACCTACACAAAAAATAAGCTGGGGATATATATAGTATACACTATTTTTAACTTTCGGTACTTGATATTGTATTTTCAACATCTTCTTTGGTCTCTTTTTTAGTATCCAAATTGTCCTGAGTTAAAGGTTTTTCTGAATTTTTGATAATCGGCTTACCCTCATCGTCTAAAAATGGTTTTGTTTCTATAATGTATTCTCCGTCCTTATCGACCTTAAAGCCATTTTTGTCTATAAAATTACCATTTTCATCTATGTATCTGCCAGTTTCATCAATTAATCTACCTTCTTCATCTATAAGCTTACCTTCGTTATTTATTAGGCGCAATTTACTATCAACAAAATTATAGTCTTTTAAAAATTTGTTTTCTGGTAAATTAGCTTCATAATTACTATCCAATCCATACATCATATTGGCCATAGTCTGAGCAGCTTTTAGTGCAACTTCAGATGAAGCCTTTTCTAAGTAATCTTCTAAACTCCTAAAATATGGTTGATTATTTTCCTTATACACCGTGCAAGCAGAAACTAAGTAATTAAATTTAGCATTATCTGCTTGTCCTTCTGCTGTATTATTATCTAAAGACATTTTAACAGAAATAAGCTCTCTGATGTCTGCTCTTATGTTTCTAATTTCTAGCGCAATTTTTTTAGCATCTTTCAAAGAGATGCCACCTTCTGCTAATTTTCTTTCTCTGTAAGAAATTTCAGATTGTAATTTATCTAATTGCAATTGTTTCTCGTCATCCCAAAGACCTTGTTCTTTTAACAATTCGTCAATCTTAGCTCGCACTATAGCTTTAGATTTTATAGCATCGCTAAAAGCTTGATTATAAACTTTGGAAGCTTCTTTTTGATCTTTTGTAGAAGGAGATCTAATTAAAAAAGTTTTTTCTTCGTCATTGATAGAAACAGTAAAAGTTTTAGTTATCATAATCCTACCTCTCTTTGTTGTAAAATTTATAGTTATATTTATATTTTGTTTGTCCTAAATCGTTAATACATTTGCGTAGTTGATTATTTCCGTTGTTTAATACTTTATTTCGAGTATTTTCCCATTTTAATCTAAACAATTCTTCTTGTTGAGTCAAGTCTTTTTCATCTTTATCTTGACCCCACAAATAACCAAAAGCTTCTTCGAACTCATATAAAGATCCAATCATAGTAGTTTGAAATCTTTTAGTTAAAATATTATTTTGATAATTATTCATAATTTATCGCCTATTTTTAAATTGTTGGTTACTTTGAACTTGTAGATCTCTTTGAACATCTGGCAGCTCTGATTCTTTTAGTTCTTTTTTATGTTTTATGATATTATTTCTTTCTTTTATAATATGCATAGACGACGCATTGTTTAGTTTATAAATACTTTGTGCTTCTTCCTTAGAGTCTGCCATTACAAATACTTCTTTAGCATTTCCTAATTTTTTGTCTTTTATAAATTGTTCCGCTCTCTGTTTTTCTTTATTTTTTTCACTCTCTTTTCTTTGTATAATAAGCCAACCATCAAATATGTCGTCATCTTGTATAACACTATCGGGAGGACAGTTCGGATTTTCGTAAGCCGAATCGTACATTTTTGTGAATACTACCAAAGTTCTTTGTTCATCAGTCCAATCCGCTACAGCAGAATTGAATATATTATTTTTGTTAGCTATCCAATAATTTCTCCACTGTTCGTGTCGAGCTATAGTCCTAAAGTCTGATATATTAATTTGATTTTGACCAATAAAATTGGCTAAATTGTTTAACAAATAATAATCTACATTTTTATTGTTAAAAACTTTGGATCCGTCGTCTAGATATAGACTATTAATTAAAAGATATTGATTTTTTAATTCGTTTACATATCCTTTGTGTGTAAAACTATCTAAATAATGTTTATTATAATTTAGTTTATATTCTATAGTTTGATACGTGCGTAAACTTTTTTTTAAACTTTTGATTTTTTTAGGATTTAGAAAATTATTGTATAGTTCTACTTTGGTATTTTCTATTTTTTCTTGTATATTTTTAAACTCTTGATCTTGAGAATGAGACCATAATCCTAAATTTATTAAAATATTTTGTACTTCGTTTTCATTTATCCAATCATTAAATTTATTTTTTTCATACTCTTGCTGAGCATATATTTCAGCACGATATTTTGTCTCAACATTAGGATAAATAAGTTTATATATATTTTGACCATATTCAAATATATATGTACCAGATAAAATTCTGGATAAATATAAAGATATCATTCCATTATCCATTAAAGTCCATTGTCGTTATTATGTTTTTTAATCTAATTAATTATCCTGAATAGCCATTAGCAGAAACATTGTCGTAATACAACCCTCCGCTATGGGCCACAACAAAATCGTTAAAATTAGTAAAACTGTAACTAACAGTAGCATTACCACCGCCAGTGTCGCCGCCGCTGTAGTTAACTGACGAAAGCTTGTTTTTATTACCTAGATAAATTTTAGTACCTTCACAAGTTTCTAAATAGATTAGATTATCAATAAGATTAAATCTAACATCGCAACCACTAGCGTCAGTAAGTGCTACAGTATAACTTCCGGCAGCAGCATCTGCTATGCTGGTTGCTGTATAATAACCGTCTTCAGTTGCGCTAATCTCATCGCCTTTAACGGCCAAAACTTCAAATTCTGAAGTAACTTCTACTGGAAAAGTAACATATCTGTGATAAGGAGCAAACGTGCCTAGTTCGTTAATGCTTTCTCTTCCAAGATCTGTACTAACAGTAATGTTTTGAAAATGTGCAGCATAACCGCTTCCGTTACCAACGCTAAGATTCTGTCCGTTTGCTATGCCCGGAATTTGATTAGGAAATCTGCAGTTCAACATATTTAAGTGTTGTCTACGATTAACGCCTTCTTTTGAGTCAGGAGCGTCGTTATTGCTAGCAAAAGCCCCACTTATGGTAGCTGACCAAACTTTATCGTTACCAACTAATGTAACATCTTCAGTAAAGTTGCCATCAACAGGAAAAGTATAACTCACACTACTCACATACATTCCAGAGCATACAACAGCAGAAACTGGAGTGCCAGTCGCGCTATCTGATTGGTCGCTATAAATAGACAAATACATATCTGTTCTAGCATTCTGACGACCGCTTAGTGTTGGACTACTAGCTTTTAATTCAGCAGCACCGCTATTTATGCCAGTACCTTTTTCTGTGGCTAAAGTATAAATTAATGGATAGCCATCTAACACTTTATTTAAAGTTACTTCGATGTCTGGAATACCTTCAACATTTTGATAAATAGCTAGTTGACCAAGTTCAAATACTTGCTCTAGATTAAAATTAGTAGTAATACCCACAGTTTGTAAACCATGAACGGCTACTGGGCTATTATAACCTAGATTTACTTGTTGAATTGCATAATAAATACGATTATTGGCCATAATTAATCTCCGAATATATTGTGGGTTTGATGTCTATATATAGATACACAAAAAAAAACTATTCTGATATTATTTCTGTAGTAATTTTTACAAAACCTCGATATAAATTTGTATGAACAGAATCAATATCGAATAAATTAACATTTTTAATAAAACACTTTCTCCATTTATATTTTTCAATTATGCTTGGATAGTTTAAAGCATTTGATTTTAAGCTGCCGTTATAGTCTAAAGGAAATTCATCATTTTGAGCCAATTCATTGGTATCAAAAAGCCAAATAGTCATATCTTGTTGTAGTCTTAAAATATCTAATAATTTATTTCTATCATTTTGATTTTCGGCTAAAATATGAAAAGCTATATCTTGTTCTATCAATAGATTATTATTGCCAATTTCATAAGGTAAAGATCTGGATCTAGCCAAAGGCTCTATAATTATGCAAGGTAGTTGTATCCTGTGGTTTCCGCCTATGGACCAGTCTCCACTGTCTGTTTGTAGTATGTCTGCGTTATTCGTTTCATAAGATGAATATTGTAGAATACTAAGCCACGGAGTATCAGTTGCTCTATAAATTTGAACATATCTATAGCTATAGTCTAAATTAATATTGCTAGACTCTAATACCGGATCATCCAGTATAACCCTACCTAAAGGGTAGTCTATATTAAAACCATTTGATATAAAAGAATTATTTATATTTATACCATTTATATTTATTGGAGAATGATCATTAAAGGATACTCCACTTTCCCAAACCCAATCCTTTCTTATGCCTTGCCAAACCGAACCATATTCGTAAGATGGATCTTCAACTAATATCAAATTGTTATGACTTGTATTGTTGTAAAATGTGCTTGTAGCATCAAACCATGCTCCAATGTTTAAAAAAGCCCAATCAAAAAACATTTTAAAATTAGATTCTAATATGTTTAACAGCAAATCCTGAGAGATGCTGTTTACACCTTTGAATTTCGTATTATAGTCACATATACTCATAGTTTAAACGATCTATTTAATAGATTTATAATTTCTGGAGAAGCTCCGTCTATTGCTCTTGTTATCCAATTGTCATTTTGAGTACCAGCAAACTCATTTGGAATACCCCAAGACCTACTACCTGATCTCATTATAGCATAACCCGTTCTGGAATATTTGCTTGGCCCAAAAACAACTCCATAATTGTCTACCAAAGATTTAGTGCCGTCAAGCAGCAACCATTTCAACCAAGGTAATTCATAACCTCTTTGATTATCTCTAACAATAGAAAATTCTGTTGATAACACATCGTCAAAATTAGATCTTATCATTTTAGCAGAAAATTTGGAATACAATCCTTTTGATGCTACCCTGGGTTTATCATATTGATACACAATATTTGACATCCAAATGTCTAGCAAACCAATGACTTTAGATATCGGATTAGGAATACCTAATTCCAATCTTAAATTACCATTAATTAAAGCAAAATATTCTGGAGAATTTATTATAGACGATTGTACAATATTTGGCAAAGATTGTTTGATATTATCTATACTTTTTTTCATGAAATTATCGGCTTGTAATATCAAAGCACCATAAATTTTTTGTTGTATATCAGAATTTTTTTCTAAAATTTTAATTGAAAAATTCATTTTAGTTTATCTTTTTCCACAGAGATATAATGTAATTGTTATCACCTAAACCAGCTGGGTTGGGTTCTGCATACAGCTGAAATTTATGATATTTATTAGAAGCGCTAGGATATATAACCTCCAAATCTTTGCATCTTCTTATTGATGATAAATGAGTTTTGTCGCATATGGTTTGTATCATACCATCTGGTATAGCAGTATTAAAAGGCGGGGGATTTATCCATTTTTTATAATCCCATATGATAGCTAAATAAATATTTTCAGTATTAGTTTCCCCATAATAACCAATGCCATTACAATAAGGGCACAACTGTCCAACCACAAAAGGCACAGGCCCGCCAACTTTATATTTATTGGCGGATTTTTTAAGATTCACATCAAATACACAATTAGGACAAACCTGTTTTTTGGTAACGCCAAAATTTAATACACACTCTGTTGTTAATCCAGTATTAGATAACAACATATTCATTTGATTATTATATATAGACTTTAACTCTGCAAAGTTAACCATAAATTAGCCTCAAGAATAAAAGTCATTACTATTAGTTCCTCGGAAAGAACCTCTAAGTAGATATCTAGGATCAAAATTATTGCCAACAAAAGGACTTAATACAGCGCTAACTGCGGTAGCATTGCCGATATTATGGTCTAAAGTTAATTGATCATATAATTTGCATGGTCCTTGTTCTTGATCTAGTATCATCTTATAACCAGCCAGATTTCCACTTATACTTAAATTAGCAGAGCCCAAAGCGGTCTTGATGCCTTCAAGAGCTGCTTTAGTTCTAAACGTACTTTGATCTAAAATACAAGCAGATTTTAATCCAATAAATCCTATAAAGTCTGTATCCCTAGAGTTAGGAGCACTCGGATCGGGAGTAATAGTCTCGTTGACAATATCTATATTGTATTGTGTAGATAGATTTATATCATTTAATACGTATTGCGCCGCAACAACTGCTAATTGTTTAATTCTGCTATCACTATATGTGGGAGGTTCAGCAAAATCATTGATCAAATTTCTAATTATAATTGGTATTTCGATTTCCCAGTACTGAAACATAAGTGGGCCTCTTTTCTATGGAAAATGTGTATTATTATTATACACTATATTGATAATAGTATGCATATAGATTTCTTTAAAGCAAAAATATGATGATTAATAAAATAATTTTAGGAATAAAATCTTGTGCAAAAAATAGGGCTAGAAAAAAGTCTATAGAAGATACTTGGCTAAAAAAAATTGACACAAATATTTTTTTTCCTGTTTTTCTTGTGGGTCGCAAAGGACAACCCGATTGTTTAGAAAAAAATATTCTTTATTTAGACTGTGATGACGACTATGTAAATTTATATACAAAAACTGTAGCATATTTTAAGTGGGCTTTTTATAATAGTGATTCATCACACATTTGGATTTGTGACGACGATAGCTACATCAATTGTAACATATTTAACAAGTATTCGAAATATTTAGAATATGATTATAGTGGATTTTTTTTATACGGAATGGAAAAAATTAATGACACCAGTGGTTATACTAGTGGTTGTGGGTACTGTTTATCGAGAAAGGCGACGAAAATTTTGATAGAAAATGTAGATGAAATGGTATCTTTAAAAATGATATCTTTAAGAAAATCAAACGACATCTTATGGGAAGATATGCTTGTTGGCGATACTCTGAATAAGCATATGCAAAATCTTAAAAAATTACACATACCCGAGATTTACCCGTGGTCTAGGTGTAGAAAATATGATAATTTATTAATTGGACATTATGTACATCATAGTGAACCAAACGAAAATTCAAAAAATAAGCTAAATTTTTATGACAGTATGAAAAAAATGCATAGTTTTTACTATAAATAATTTTACTGATTTGTAACAACAAATTAGTTACTAATATTAATATTGTTATGATACTCTATACTTTCTGCAAAAATTTTATCTACAGATTTTTTATTTGTGTGTTCATAAAAATGTTCTTTAATGTTGTTCATAATTTTGTTATTTGGGTCATTGGTCAATTCCAGCCATCCAATAAAATAATTCCAAATACGATCTTCGATTTTTAATGGATAGGACACTCCGTTAGGTCGATAAAACCTATGTAACCATTTTAGTTCTGGCACACATATAGCTTTTCCTCCATTCAACCTAAACTTTTCATGAATGTATCCTTCTTCAGCACCAAAACCCCTAAAATCTTCATTAAATCCTGGCCAATTTTTTGTTTCGCAGGAGAAAACCCCTAGGCCCATCATGGGTATCTCAAATGGTTGTCCTAAATCATATTTTTCTTTATCAAAACCCCATGTGCCGTACATTTGATTTCTCCAAACCTCATCAAAATGAGTGGCACAAACATCGATATGCTCATTAATTAGTGGTCCCGAAATTATGTTCTTGCAATCTGTACCACATGACAAATAATATTTCAACAAATTATCTATAAAATTTGAACATAATAAAACATGACAATCTAAACATAATGTATATTTACCGGTAGAATTTTTAAAAATTTCATTTCTAACACTGGTACCTTTTTTATTTTCAAAAGGGATATAAGTAGCTTTTATACTTTCAATAAATTGTTTTGTGGTTTGTCCTTGTATGCTACTAGGGTTATTGTCGATGACTAATATATTTGTATTATTTAAGTTGTGATACGTTTTAAGAGCGCATATAGTAAAGAAAACGCCATCAAAATCATCATAGGTACTCATCCCTATCGTCAAAGTATTGCTCATTTGAAAATAACCTTTCTTTTTTACCTATACAGAATATAAAGGGCTGTGTTGCTGAATCTAAATATTAAACTAGTATATAGTAATACGCTAAAAACTAGGATCAAGTATGCTATCTCGTTATAAAAAACTAGAAAAAGAATTTCTTGAAAAAATATCACCCTATCCAGAAGAGACGTTTAAAGGAAAAGGAATAGTAACAGCTTGTGGAAGCCGTGAATGTTTTTATGTGGGTGCTTATGTGATGATTAATTTATTGAGATATTTTGGGTGTTATTTACCCGTAGAAGTTTGGAAGTTTGATTGGGAAAAAGACGATAAATGGGACAAAATTTTTAATGACCTAGACGGCGTTATTGTAAAATACTATGACCGAACAATTGCAGAAGTTGAAAGAAAAGGATGGAGCTTAAAGCCATTTGCTATTAAAGAAAGTTCATTTAAAGAAGTACTTTTTTTAGATAGTGATATTGCTCCAGCAAAAAATCCAGAATATTTATTTGATTATGGCCCATACAAAGAAAAGGGGTCTATTTTTTGGAGTGATACTTCTAAAACACACGCCAAAGCCAGACCAACGGACAAAAACAAGAGTACAGATGCTTTTTGGCACTTGGCAGAATGCGAGGAAATAGATGAAAGAGAATTTGAGAGTGGCCAGATATTGATAGATAAAAAAAAGTGTTGGAACGAAATAAATCTAACATGTCATTATAATAACCATGCTGATTGGTATTATAAATTATTTTTAGGAGATAAAGAAACATTTCATTTAGCTTGGAGAAAGCTAAGAACAGATTTTGTATTTTTCCAAAATAGTAAAAGTGAGAATGTTGATGGGGGTAAGTATTTTTATCAATATGACTGGAACGATGAATTGGTTTTCCAGCACAGAAGTGGCAATAAGTTTGGTTTAAAGAACAACCTGTTAAAGCCAGAGTTTGTAGAACAAGAAAAAATATTAGAAATAATAGATTCACTAATATGAATATGGAGTAAAATAAATAAATGAACAAACAAGGCAAAATATGGGGGAACACAGAGCTGGTTTGTTCTAACGGCGTATTAGAATTTCACAGAATAGAATTCTTAAAAGGAGGAGTATGCTCAAAACACAAACACGAATTCAAATGGAACGGATTTTTCGTGGAGAAAGGCAGAATGATCGTGAGGGTTTGGCAGCAAGACTACGACTTAATCGACGAGACAATTTTGAATTCGGGTGATTTCACCACCGTCAAGCCGGGTTTGTACCACCAGTTCGAGGGGGTTGAGAATGGCGTGGCCTTTGAATTGTACTGGGCGGAGTTCAATCACAATGATATTATCAGGGAGTCTTGTGGAGATAAGAAATGAGATATATAATTATTAGCCAACCTAAAGCGGGGACGTATTTGTGTGCTAATCTATTGCAATCAATGGGGATTATTTTTGAAGGTTATCATCTTGCGGAATCAACATATCATAAATATGATTTATCAAATTTAGACGACGGTAGAAAAAATCCTAATAAATACGCATTTGATCTTAATTTTTCAGAAAGCATCAAGCTTATAAAAGACCGTCACGTATGTGTTACACACATCCCTTATTCAAAAGAATATTTGGAAATTCTGAAAGATTATAAAAAAATTTTATTGTTGAGAGATTGGAAAAGCTGTAGGGATTCTTGGTCGATCTGGATCAAAAACACAAATAGGCCAAATTTTACTAGTCCTACATCCGAAGAAACAAGAGAAAACATAGCAAAATGGGGATTAGAAAAAGATGTTTTTATTATGAATTTTGAATATATGAAAAATACAAACATAGAAAAATTAAATGAATTACAAAAATTTTTGTTTGGTCAAATACTATTTGATAGTAAAAAATCTATGGAAGAATCTTTTGAAAAAGATAGCTTAACAAAAATTAGAAAATAATAAATGAATACAAGAGATCAATACAATAAATTACAAAAAGAACAAATAAATTGCCCTGTTTGTGATCATAATCAGTTCAATGTGATGCACGATAATGATCGATATGGGATGGGTGTACAAACTGTTATTTGCAATAAATGTAGTTTAATTTACATAAATCCTAGACCTACAGAGTTAGAAATGTCTAAGTTTTATAAAAACGACTATAGAAAAGTTTACGAATCAATTGAAGTGCCTAATGAATATTATATAAAAAATGGATTATTTATTCCTAGAGCAAAATTTGTTATAAAAAATCTACTGCCTTATTTAAAAAGTAAGAATTCTTTTCTTGATATAGGATGTGCTGAAGGAACTTTGTTAAAACTTGTAGAAGAAAAATTTAGTGGTTTAAAAACCCAAGGCATTGAACCGAGTGTAGGTTTTGGTAATTATGCAAAAGAACACATTAACGGTGATGTTTTTGTTGGTACTTATGAAGAATATTGTGAACAACATCATAATAAAACAAAGTTTGATGTTATTGTTACAACTCATGTTCTAGAACACATTTTAAATCCTAAATTGTTTTTAAAAAGAATAATTTCTTTAATGCATAACGAAAGTATTTTGTACATAGAAGTTCCGAATATAATGCATGATAAAGTTTGCGGTATTGGCAATATTCATATTGGTCATGTACTTTCTCTAGATCCTCAAACCATAAAAATCTTGTTGGACAAATGTAGTTTGAAAGTTATTGATCTATTTGTTGAGAATCTGCCGTCTGTACCACCGTCTATGGCGGTTATTTGCGTGAAAAAGAATAGCGATAATGATTACGAACAATATCCATCAAAAGAATTTATTATAAACAAATTTAAAGTTTTTAGAAAAAAAGTTGTAGGAATATAATGTATATATGATAGAAGTAAAAAATAAATCTGTTATAATATTTGGGACTGGCCCTTCGCTTGCCGATTACGACTCATCGTTGAATGAGGGAAAAATTTTGATTGGAAGCAATGAAATAATATTCTATAAGACAATTATGGACTACTATTTTATAGGGGACGGCGGCGACAACGATAGGGGATACTACTCCGATCCTGAGTCTTACCATAGATACCAAGCCAAAATAAACAAATTCATAAGACTTCCCAGCAATAAAAATAAAAGTCCTTCTTATAGAACAATGCCAAAAAATTTAGAAGGTTTCAAATACTATTCGGTTGATAATGAAACCTTATACAATAATTTTCCTTTTGAAAAAAATAAAGTAAATGACGCTGGATCTATTTCTTTTGATATTTTTCAATGGTGTTTACTCAATGAAGTTAAAGAAATATTCTTAATAGGACACGACTGTTGTTACAATCAGGGGTCATTTTTTTCTAGCAACATAAAAACAGGAATAAAAAATCACTCTAAAATAATACTAAATAATTGGTCAAAATTAGAAAATTTTGTAAATTTAAATTATAGAAACACTAAAGTAATAAATGTGAATCCTAAAAAAATGAAATGCTTTAATTTGATCAGATTCAACTATTGAATCTCTCTATTTTTATATCAAATATTCTGCTCGAAATTTGGCTAAATCCAGAGCCATGTCCGTAAACAGAAAATTGGTATATTTTATTGCTTCTGGCTATTGTAAAAAAATCTATTAGCGTGTCTATAATGAATTGATGGTTCGGTTTTTCCCCAACATATCCAATGTGAACTTTATTATTATCCCAATATTTAAAGTTAGAATAGTTATTTAACTTTTCGTTAATCATCTTTCCTTGAGTGTTAGAAGAGCATAATAATATATGTAAAGTATTGTCATTTTTAATTAAGATATTTCTGATATTATCTATAATATTATTAATGTCATATGGGTTATAAATATCAGTTTTTTCTTCTACACCAGTTTCTATATCAGGCAATCTCAAATGTATAACTGAATATTCAGGACTATTAATTTGATATATCTCATTAAAAATTTTATTTATATGTTTTTCTAAATACTCATTTGGTTGCAGAATTGTTTTAGCAAATTTTTTATATTCAGGAGATAATTCTGAATACACATTATCATATCCAGTAGGATTACCATATCTATCTAAATATAATGCGCTTGTGCATATATTTATATTTTTATTACACTTGAAAAGTTTTGTTAATTTTTTATGATTATCTAAAGGGTTTGGACGTATTTTTTCAATAATAAGATTTTGGTCCTTATTTGTATCATTTATATAAAAATCATGTTGCAAATACTGGAAAACTGGGTGAGAATTTTGGTCAATATAAAAAGTATAATTATACTTATTACAATACTGGTATAAACATATCGACCCTCTTATAAAATCAGCAAATCCTTGGTTGTGTGATTTTTGTGTATATACGTGAATACATTTTCGCATTTGTATATTAATAACTTGGTGTCGATGCTGTAACTATAACTTGAACAACTTCAACATAAGCCACCCAAGAAACATCGTTTTGATCAGATTCAACTGTGGTAGTTATTCTGAATATAGGAGATGCTCCAGTTTCATCTATAGACACATCAACATCCCAATTAGCGTTGTCCTCTGCTAATACTGTTTTACTTTCAGATAATAATAAAGTACCTAGTGGGCTACTTTCCATTACGCCCTCAATTTTATATCCCGCACTTTCAGTGTCAGACGAACTTCTTCCCACAATTTTTATTGTGTAAACCCATGTAGAATTTTCTGGAACTACAATCTCTTGCGAAGAACCATTTAAAAATAAATTTATTATGTGATTATTTGATGTTTTGTTTCTCAAAATGAAATTTCTTATCTGAGCATCGCCACTCGTGTTAAATTTACCAGAACTTCTAGCTTCTTCTCCATATAAAGATGCGACACCATCTATGCCTCCAACAACAGTGGCGTATTGGCCGCTGGCGTTGTTGATTCTTCCTCCGCTTACGGTGCTGTCGGAGCCGCTGGCGTTGTTGTTAGTTCCTCCGCTTACGGTGCTGTAGGAGCCGCTGGCGTCGTTGCTATTTCCTCCGCTCACGGTGCTGTAGGAGCCGCTGGCGTCGTTGCTATTTCCTCCGCTCACGGTGCTGTAGGAGCCGCTGGCGTCGTTGCTC
>Ga0070753_1001141_pt1 | contig 15271 bp, 24 predicted proteins | sample VirMetDEL_Aug_31_FD_77441 | JGI IMG/M metagenome (GOLD analysis project Ga0070753, IMG submission 77441) | Aqueous microbial communities from the Delaware River and Bay under freshwater to marine salinity gradient to study organic matter... | ecosystem: Environmental > Aquatic > Marine > Coastal... | reverse complement strand
CAGGAAGTTTAAACCCAAATACTTCACCAGTTTCTGGATTATACACTTTCTTCGCATATCCTGTAACAGTATCCCATATTTGAGAAATGCTAGGTAATTCAGGCATTGTGAATCCAAACACTTCACCAGTAGCAGGATCATATATCTTTTTACCAAAGGATACAACTGTATCAAAAATATCAGAAATAGAAGGTAATTCAGGCAACTTGAATCCAAATACTTCACCAGTAGCAGGATCATATATTTTGCTTGCAAATCCTGTCACCATTCCCCATATATCGGAAATGCTCGGAAGTTCTGGTAGTGTAAATCCAAATACTTCACCAGTTTCTGGATTGTAGATCATTTTTCCAAAGTTAATTAAACTATCTGTAATTTCGGATATTGAAGGTAGGCTTGGAAGAAATCCAAAAATCATATCTTTAAATGCAGTAAATTTCTCACCTATATAACCAAACACATTACCAAAGAAAGTTTTAACAACATCAAATGGACTGGTCGAGGCTTCTCCTTCAACTTCGGCTTCTTTATCAGAACCAAATCCGAAAAGATCTGCGAAGAAATCATAAACACCACTAAAGAAATTCTTGATAATAGTTAATGGATTCCAACTAATATCAAATCCAAGAAAATCGAATATATCACTTACAAATGCTTCAAGAATATTAAATGCAGAAAGGAATATCCCTGTAATTGAATCCCATATTTGTCCCAATCCACCAAGTATTTTTCCTGCATCAAATGTAAAAATTCCAACAACAATATCAACAATTCCAGAAACAGCACTAAATACTGCATCTAATATGTTATCTACTTCAGCTGTTAGTGATGCAGCAAGTTTATCAAATCCTAGAAACTCAAGAATCCAAGCAGCTGCACCTGTTAGCATCCTTAATATACCACCTATAGCTTCATCTAGAAAATTTATAACACCTTGTTTAATACCTTCAATTATACCACCTTCTTCGTATCCTTTCATAAAACCAGAAACAAAATCAAATACACCCATAATAACAGTAATAGGAAGAAATAATTTTCCTAATACTCTACCAATTGTTTTTGCTATATTTCCTATGAAACTAAATCCATTTAAAAACCCTGCAGCACTCTTTGCTATATCAATTATTTTTTCAAAAATTCTTACGATGGGAGTTATAAATCTTCTTATACTTGCAGACACACTTCTGATTATTCTGCCTATAAAAGATCCAAACCTTTTGATAGGATTAATTATTCTTTTAAATGTGTTTTTGATTCCATCAAAAACTAATGATACACTGTCAAACAAATCAAATAAAAAATCTAATGATAAATTTTTGAAAAAATATTCTCCTAATTTAGTTTTTTTGAAACCATCTACTATTTTGTCAAAAAAACTAACCAATCCTTTGAGAGGTTTAAATACATCACCTATTTTTAAATCTGTTAAAAATTTTAAATCTTTTCCTATAGTTTTGAAGAATTCTACCAAAGCAATTACTGGAGCAGCAATCAGGGCAGCAATTAAACCAAGACCAAATCCACTTTTTTCTTTTAAACTATCTAATCCTTTGCCTAATCCAAGAACAGAATCATTGATTGTTTCTAAGATTTTAGTATTTTTCTCTGCAAGTTTTTGTTCATCTCTTTTTGCTTCAAGATCTGCGGATGTTTTTTTATCATCTTTTGGTGTAATTGCTTTTACAACACTGTCTGCTAAAGTTGCTTCAACTGGTTCTTTTTTTCCTAAAAATTTATTAATAAATTGTTTATCAACCCCATATTTTTTTGCTGAATCTTCTAATTTTTTAGCTAATTCATCTGGTGTCAATGAAGGTTCTAAAATTTTAATACTTTCTTGTATTAATTCAAGTTGTTTTAGGCTTGCATCTTCTTTAGCTTTGTTTTTATCTGCTTGTTTTTTAGCTAGTTCAAATTCTTTTTTAGAATTGAAACCTAAACTTTCCCTAAGTTTTTTTTGTTCTTTATTTTCAAATTTAAATAAATCTACTAATCCTTTAGTTGCTTTTCCACCAAAATATTTTCCTATTCCAACAACAGAACGCAATCCAGGAACAGAAGATGCAATATCATTTCCAAGAGTTTTAATATCACCAACCAGTGTATCAAAATCATTTCTTATAATATCAACAACAGCTGTTGCTGCTTCATTTTTTGTTGTTGATTTTCTTATTTCTTGATTAGTTTCTCTTAACTCACCAAGAAGTTTTTTAAACCGTTTTTCTTCGTCTGCTATTGCCATTTATTACTTCCTTGACATGTATGCTTGTGCACCGAAATAAAAACCAACAATTGATGCTTGCCCCAGATAAAACAATCCCAACAAATCACCTAATGCAGCTACTCTTGATTCAGGCACCAAAGGTGTAAATAATATTCCAGTAAATACAACCATGCTAAGAATTGAAACCCATGACATACGTTTCTGTGCTTCAGCTTTCTCTTCTCTCAATTCAAGTTCAAGTATTTCTGTTGCTCTTTTCATTTCTTCTTCCGTAACATCACCACTTCCGTTTATATCATACTTTTTAAAAAGTTCTTGAATGCTTTTGTTAGGCATTTTTAACCTCTTGATTGTTGATTCATCTTCTCATGGCGTTGTTTCATTTTTTCATCTTCAATGTGTTGCAACAATAATCCGACATAAACTTCTCTCTCCCACGGCAACATATGTTCAATTTCTGTCAATGAATATTTGTGATGTTGCATTAATGAAAAATTCAAACGATAATAATTTTCCAAACTATTGTGAGAGAGACCTACTAGAAAAAATTTTGCAGTCCTTCAATTACTAAATCACTTTCTACACCTGTTTTTGGATTTTTAATTTTAGTTCTATATCGAACTTTTGGCATATCCTCAAAGAAACTTTGTAATTTCATGAATTGTTGATGACTCATAGAATTTACAAATTCTTCTAGTTCTTTTTTTGTAATATCATTTTTATCATAAACTTCATCAGCATCATAAATTTGACCAATGCAATTTTTAATGATTTCAAATCCAGCATTTGGATCTTCCATATTCATTCCAGATACATTGTTTACTCTTGGGTAATTCATAATCACACCCACAGTATCTGTTAATTCAATTTTGTTTGTATGTTCATCTGATTTCTCGCAAACAACATCTTCAAGATTAATATCAACTTCAACCTTTGTTTCTCCGTCATCTGGACATGTAACTGTTACAGTTGATACTTCACCGATTGACTTTGCTCTTAATTGAATAAAGATATATTCTAGATCGAATATCGGAAGTTTTTTTGCATCTATCTTTTTAAATGTGCATTCATTAATGATATTTTCAACAGCTTTGATAATATCTTTCTCATCACCTGTTTGTTGAGCAATGAGAAGCATTTTTTCTTCTTTGACCAAAAATGGTCTAAATTCTATTTCTTCATTTGTCGATGGTACAGTCAATTCATATTTGTTTACTGCTAATGATGGTAACGCCATTATTTCCTTTCATAAGTTATTCTTCAATCCAATCTCTGAATGCCATAGAAACATTTAGTTTTGATGCTTCACTTCTGCTATCTGCACTGAGTGTTATCAATTCAACAGTTTTAGGAAATGCTTCATAAACTTTGCAACTAAAAACAACTTCATCAGTTTTGGATAATTGTTTAATCGTCATGTCACGGACATAATTCGAATAATAATACATATCATATGTATTTGGGTTGTAAATGGTTTTCTGCCAATTATCAAAATATCTTTTAATATCTAATTTTTCATCAAGAAGAAATGTCATTGAAATAGAATCATTTAATATTAATCCTTGAGCTATTTCATGAGTTGGACCATAAATATTATCATTTGTTTGCGATTCAATTGTTCTTCCAGGAAGTTCGACTGATTGGCACCAAAGTGATACTAGATTATCATCAGCAACTCCAGATGTAGCTCCAGGAGAATTAATATTTACTTCAAATCTATTTGGTTTTGATATTCCAAACTTTTTAACTGATTCAAAAAATGTAATAGAATTACTACTAAATGCTGCGCTCATGAGTTAATCATCCTTCTAGAATCATAATAGACTTTATTTCTGGTCACGTTGGTAAAATCTTGAACAGGTAACATCAATGCCAATTTAAATTCTTCATGTTTTATTTTTACAAATGGAGAACGCACATGATTCTTTAAGTATTTTTTGATGGTTGGTCTTATTTCTTTGAAGTTTTTGATGTTTCTCCACTCTGTCAATATTCTTTTTTCATTTTCTCTTGTTCTTTCAAATCTCATTAATTTTTCCATCAATGAAATTCTATACGGAATAGAAACATAATGAAAATTAATTCCTAAAAAATATCTACTTGTTTCATCAATGGGAATTATTAATGGAAATTTGTCATAATAAGGCAATGTTTTTTTGTATTTCGCATCATAAACAAAAAAGTTCATGCTACCCACATTCAATGAATAGTTTGTTGACTCTTTTTGTAATAATTGTTTTTGTGATGGTACGCCAAACTCTCTAACTTTCTGTTGAAACCAACGATAAGATCTTTCTTGTCCACCAGTTTGTCTGAGAATTTGGTCAAAATAGTTATCTGCCATACAATTATTTATTCTATATTTTCAATTCATTTTCTGTAATAAGTTTAAATTCCATTTTACGATCAGAGCACCATTCCATTGCAGCTTTCCATTTTGCTTCATTTATTCCCCATGTTTTTACTTCATTTAAATATTTGGTTGTTTTTCTTTTTGGCACTTTTGGTGGTGAACATTGAACTTTTGGTTTGATTTCAATAATCATGTTTTTTATTTCACCTGTTTGTTGCTTTACTTTTATGAAAAAATCTGGAAAATAACGATGTATTCGATTGTCAATCGGAGAACGATATGGAATTACTATTTCTTCTGAAGCCCAAGATATAATTGATTCATTCATGTCACAATAAACCATGAATTTTCTTTCCCACAAAGAACGATAAACAATTTTATAAGGATCTCCAACATATTTTTTCTTATTTGTTGGTATATATTTTCCCTTGTATGCCATATAAATAATAGTAAATTCTTGATATGAGGATATTTAGCTAAGTGGCAACAACAGCATTAGAAAGATTGAATAATAAAGGTAAAACTAAAGCAGGTATAAATTTACAGTTTCCATTAGATCTTGGATCTGAAAAGTCTTCCTATTATACTTTATTTAAAATATACGAAACAAAAACATCAACATTACCACAACTTGATTATATTTTAGGTTCTGGTGGACCTAATTTAAGTTCTATTACATTAAAAAGACCAGTAGAAGAAAAGGCATCAGATTTTATTGCTTTATATATGCCAGCTTCTATAACCAATGTACAAAATGCTGCATATGGTAATGTAGAAATGGGTAATGTTATAGCAGCAATGCAGGCATTCGGTAGAACTGACACGGGCGAACTATCTAGTGCGGCTGGCGGATTGGGTGAATTCGTAAAACAGATTGGTGAACAAAGATTAAAACAAGGCGGAGCAGAAGCAAGATCATTGGTCGGAGCTTATGAAATTCAATCTGGAAGAATTTTAAACAACAGAACAGAATTAATTTTTGATTCTATTGATAGAAGATCATTTACCTTTGATTTTAAAATGATACCAAGAACAGCAGCAGAAGCGTTGGCAATTAAAAAAATAGTCAATAAATTTAGGTATCACATGTCACCAAATATTGATGAAGCAGCAATTACAAATAGAACAATGATTGTTCCTTCATTATTTGAAGTTGAATTCAAACCAAATACCAATAATTATTTACCGAAAATTGGAAAATCAGTATGCACTTCATGTAATGTAACATATGGTGGAGCTAGACCGCAATTTTATAATGATGGTTCTCCTGTTGAAACATCAATGACAATAACATTACAAGAACTAGAATTGATAACAAAAACACGTATTGATGGGGGTTATTAATTAATGTCATATTATTTTAATAAATTTGAAAAAATACAATATGACATAAAAGGTGATGGTAAATATGTTACCATGACAAATTTAATGGTGAGAGCAAAGGTTAGAGATTATTTAAAAAACATATTGGTCAATTTTGATTATTATGATGTTGTTCCTGGAGAAACACCAGAATCAATAGCATATTATTATTATGAAGATGTTGGATTGTATTGGTTGGTATTATTGGCAAATAATATAACAGATTATTTCAGAGATTGGCCAATGTCTACTGCTAAGTTTGAAAGCTATGTGAAAGAAAAATATCAAAATGTGGATGAAATTCATCATTACGAAATTTACCCTGCATACGGAAAAATAGAAACTATTCAAATACCAAATAATATCGGTTATCCTAATGCTATACCTATCACAAATTATGTCTATGAAGATAATCTGCAAAAAGAGAGATCAAAGATTAAATTAATAAAGCCGCAATTTACAGAACAGTTTGTGAGAGAATTTGAGAATATAGTAAAGGGTTAAGATGTCAAGAACTGCTTTAAGATATGCAGGGGATTTTTACATAGAAGAAATTCAATTACTCACCACCAAAGGTGGGTCGGTTGATTTAAAAGATATTATATCATCAATAGATATTTTTGAAGATATTGGTACACATGCGATTACTGGTTCAATTTCTTTCATGGATACCAATAATCTAATCTATAATTTGCCAATCATAGGACAAGAAAGATTATTTTTAAAAGTATACACTCCTCAAAATTCTCCTTCTGACCAAACAATAATAGATTTTACAAAAAACGCACTATATATTAATAGAATTATTAATATTACAGATTATAATGATCAAACAAAAATAGTTACATTGTCATTCACGACTCAAGACATTTATATGAATAGTCGTGTAAGAGTTTCTAGATCATATACTGGTGAGCCTTCTGATATTATTAAAAAGATACTTCGTGCACCAACATTGTTGGATTCAAAAAAGAAATTGTTTTTTGAAAAAACATCAAACAATTATAAATTTGTAATTCCAAATATGAGACCATTTTCAGCAATTAATATGATTGCTCAAAAATCTCTTTCTGCAACACACAATTTCTCTCCCACATATCTGTTCTATGAAACATGTTTTGGTTATCATTTTAGAAGTGTAGATAGTATGTTTAATAGTCAAACTGTTTCTGCCATATTCAGAGAACACAATCCAACAATTCTTGATGAAAATGGTTCAAAGAATTTAGTGGCTGACATGCAAAATTTGAGGGAATTGTCTATTGTAAATTCTCAAGATAGTTTTTTGAATACAAGAATGGGAATGTATTCCTCCAATATTATACTTTATGATTGGTATTCAAAAAGTGTAACAAAAAAAGAATATAATTATTTGGACAATTTTCCAAAAGACAAACATGCACAACAAAATGCTGTTGAAGGTTCCTCATATCCATTAGTCTCAGAAGCAAAAGAATATAACAGCAAAAGAATATCAGATTTTCCAGACTCAATTCAATTTCTTCAAAGCACAATTCTCGATGGGGTAAAAGATAAAAATTATTATGAATTAGCAGGATCTACTCATGCTGATTACACTAATCCTTATCAAGGAAACAATGTGGAAAAATGGTGTATGAGAAGAAGATCTAGATTGGCTCAATTAGAATCTGGAATAATGATTCAAGTTGAAGTAATAGGTAGAACAAACATACAAGCAGGTGATCTTGTGGAAATTGAAATTCCTTCTTCCACAACTTCCACAAATGATAAATTTAACAAATATCTTTCTGGAAGATATTTAATCAAACAATTACATCATTCATTTTCAACCAAATCAGGTGACGCAAAACATGTTTGTCATATGACATTGGTTAGAGATGATGTAAGTGAAACATATCCAGCAGTCGGAACTGGTCCAGGAGGGTCAGCATGGGTCGATGCTGGAGATGCAGCAAACCAATCAGTATAAGGAGGAACTGCCAAACATTCTATATTATTTCCATTCAACCTCAATATGGAGACTTCATGTCTACAAAACTAAAAAATCGAGTACGTAAGATGAACTTCCAACGGCAAGGAAATGAAAGGAAATTTGAAACATTGGTAGAAGATGACACTAATTATTATGACAAACTCTATCTTGACAAAACTAAAAAATTTTTAAAGAAAATGAAAAATATCGCTTGACATTTTATTTTTTTGAGGTATAGTATTTATTCTTTATATTTTTATGGAGAGAAAATATGAAAACCATCATGATTTGCAGAAAGCCATATATTGACTTGACTTTTACAGGTGAGTGGAGATTCGGCAAAGAAAACTGGTCTGACACTCACCATTTCGTAGAGTACTATATTGGACCTCTGCTCATCAGGCATTTTTATGAAAAGATGGAAACTAATAGCAATTCTGTACGATGAGGACCATGATGTCATTGAAGCAACTCAGTACGGATTCAATACATATTTCGAGTGTATGGAATACCGAGAACTTTTAATGATCGAATGCTCTTTGGATCCAGAAGTCTATGATTATAAATTTACAGTGGTGAATTCATAAAAAATGCTTGACATTTCTTTTTTTCTTTAGTATAATGATCAGGTGTTGAATTGATAATGATACTCTCTCATAGAGATTGACAATGAATTATACAGATCTTGTTTTTGCTCTTCTTGGATTAGCTATGTTCTCATCTGTAATGGCATTAGCTCTGACAGGCGGCATTTGACTCAAATGCGCCTATAGTTAAACGGATATAACAGAAGACTTCTAATCTTCCATTCTAGGTTCGATTCCTAGTGGGCGCACCATTTTCTATAAAGGAGACATGTCCGAATTACGATTTGAAAAAACTGATTCAAATCCTACTCTTGATTTTAAATTCAAACCAAGAGTCCTCACTGAAGGCAAAACAAAAATCATTGAAACGCATCAAGAACCTTCCATAAATTATAAAAACATCGTACAAATCACAACAAAGGATGTGCTGACTGCAAATGATGGAATCAAACAAGACTCAGTTGATGTATCCATTGATAAAACCAATCAAACCTGTAACATCTTTCAGCTTCTAGAAAAAGAAGGTGTTTCTACCTCATTACTTCGTCAAATCAGTAATACCAAATTTCTAGCAAAACAAACAAATGTCCTTCCGTATGAATGCGTAGTTCGCAGAAGAGCACATGGTTCTTTTTTAAAAAGGCATCCAGATCGTATTGATGGTGAATATTTTTCCCCACCAGTGATTGAGTTCTTTTCAAAACTTGCCTTTGTTCCGCCATGTGGTGCTCATGAAGAGTTATATGCAATCTTAGACTCACCACGACTAATGGAAGAACATCGAGCAAGAAAATTTTATTTGCGTGACGGAGAATGGATTCATCCTGTTGAAACAGATCCAATGATTATATTTAATTTTTATGAATGGAGAGAAAAGGGTGAAGATAAGAATTCCAAAGATGGATTTAAATTGGACATTTATTCTGCAAAGAAACCACAAAGAAATGCAAAAAGATTAATGCAATTAGATTCTTCGCTTACAGTTCAAGAATATCTTGATATTGTTGATCTGATGAAGAATGTATTTCGTATTCTTGAGCGAGCATGGAAAAACTTTGACATCGAATTGATTGATTTGAAAATTGAAGTTGGATATGATTATGATGAAGGCAAACTAATTGTTTCTGATGTGATTGATAATGATAGCTGGAGATTATGGCCAGAAGGTGAACAATTAAAACAACTTGACAAGCAAGCATATAGAGATGGAGAATCACTTGATGCTGTGCTGAGAAAATATAAAATAGTCACAGACTACACAAGGCATTTTCTATCATGACAGTATACATAGCAGCACCATTTGGTAACTATATTAAAACTAAAAAGACCAGAAGTGTGATTGGAACATTTACACTCGAAAGAAGAACAGGTCTTCTCAAACAAATTATTACAACATTAAGATATAAAAATGGAGCATGGTATAATGCGATTGGGCTGAGGAATCCAGGAATAGGACATGGACTTCAACATTATGATAGAAGTCGTGGTGATGTTCTTTCAATTGCTGCAATTCAACCTGTCGATTGGAAAATATTGAATAACATTCTACCAGAAGACATTGATGTTGAGTTGAATCTAAGCTGTCCAAATATTGATCATTTTGATGATTACACCAAAGACATTGATTTGTTTTTAAATCAAAAAAGAATGGTAATTGCAAAACTATCACCAAAAACAACAGCAGAAAATGTGAAAGAATTGTTAGAGATGGGATTTACCAATTTCCATTGTTGCAATACACTGCCAACAAAAGATGGTGGAATGAGTGGTAAGAAGTTGATGATATATGTTGACAGACTTGTAAGAATGATCAAGCATTTTAGTGCAGATACGCACATAATAGCTGGAGGAGGAATTGAAACAATTGAAGACATAGAAAGATACAAGGCTTTGGGTGCATCCTCATTTTCACTAGGAACTGTTTGTTTTAATCCAATCAAATTATATAAAGTGTTACATGAATTATAAAGATTCTGGAGTTAATACTGAATTGGCAGAAAACTTGGTCAAGAAACATGTATCTAAGTTTTTAAATCAAATAGGAAAATTTGCTGCTTCAGTTGACACATATGTGCGTGCTCATAGCTCAGATTTGGTAGCAAGTGTTGATGGAGTTGGAACCAAAGTATTGCTGGCAAAACAATACAAAGAATTGACCAATTATTCATTGAATAACATTGGAAAAGATTGTGTTGCAATGGTCATGAATGACATTGCATGCGAAAATGCCAAACCAATTATGTTTATGGATTATTTTGCCACAGGTAAACTGGATGAATCTGATTATCAAGAGGTTCTTTCTGGTATGCATGAATATTGCGAACAACTACATATTCCTATTCTTGGTGGTGAAACAGCAGAACTTCCAGGAATGTTTGTAGAAGGTGCATTTGATGTTTGCGGATTTGGACTTGGAATTCGATGGGATAACATTGTACAAATGAAAGAAGGTGATGTTGTAATCGGATTCGAAAGTAGTGGTGTTCATAGCAATGGATTCAGTTTAATCCGTAAAATCATTGATGAAGAATATGGTGGATTGCTCGGATTGATTGATCACCATCCAGGATTGACAGAAAAACTTTTGCGTTCAACAAAATTATATGAATATAACATTGATGTATTGAGGAGATATGACATACCAATCAGCGGAATTGCTCACATCACAGGCGGAGGTTTCTCTAACATACATAGAGTTATTCCTGAAGGTCTTGCAGTTTCTTGGAATTTAGAAGAGGATTACTATAACTGCAGAGATATCTTTGAATGGATACGAAGTAATTCAGGTCTTACCATTGAGGAAATGAGAAACACATTTAACTGTGGAATCGGAATGATGGCAGTAGTTCAAGAACTAACAGCCGATGAGTTATCAGAAGAATTTATCGTATTAGGAGAAATCGTAAAATGTACGTAGTCTATGTAAAAGAGGATCCCGATTTTCCAGTAAAATTTTTGTTTAATCCAACTCAAGCATTGAAACATTCAAAGTTATTACAAAAAATGATAGGAGATAGAACAGTGGTTGTTGAGAAAGTAGTCACAAAAGATTTTTTAGAAGATAGTCTTGGAAAAGAATCATGAAAAAAGCAACAAAGAAAATTTATAAGAAGGTAAAGGAAATGGAATTAAATAATCCAATTGTTCAAGTGTTAATTGGTCTTGTCATTTTTTATATTGGACTTAAAATGTTTGCTGGTGGAATGAAATCAATGGGTGACATTGAACAAATGAAAGTATTCATTGACAATCCATATTACATGTTTTTAGGTGGAATTATCATGACACTTTTATGGCAAAGTTCATCTTTATCAACAACAGCAATTATTGCATTGGTTTCATCTGGTGCATTACCTTTACCATCTGCATTAGCAGCTGTTCTTGGTGCAAATATTGGAACAACAGGTACAATCTGGATTGCTGGATTGCTAGTATCAGATGGAATACCAACAGGTGCAACTAGACAAATTGCTATTGCACATACTGGTTTTAACATGTTGATGGGATTATCACTGTTACCATTTGTTTATCCAATTGCAAGATTTTTGAATAGATTTTAATTATAAATATTAATAAACTCTACAAGGAAAAATAATATGGCAACTGTAGTTCTTTCACACCATTACAATACTGCTGGTAGTGAAGCATATGTACAAGAATTGGAATCACAATCTGCTGCAACATATGTAGGCAAAGAAGGTGAATTATTTTATGACCCAACAACAAGTGTATTGAGAGTTTCTGATGGAAGCACAGCAGGAGGCGTTACTGTTGGATCTCAATCATCACAAATTACTGATAGTACTAATGCTACTACAATTGAAGCAACTTCATCACAATTAAATGTTACAGGACACTTAATTCCTACAAGTAATAATACATATGATTTAGGAACTGCTGAATTTAAGTGGAGAGATTTTTATTTATCAGATGCTACCATTTACACGGATTCAGGAAAATTATCTGTTGGTAGCACAGCTAACAGTGGTGAAGGTGGAGATAATTTAGTAAGTGGAACAGAGTTGAAGCAAATAGTTGCTTCATCTACATCATGGGAAGATTTTCAACAACGAATGATGAATTTTGATTTTTAATTAGGAAAAAGAAATGATTTTAAAACTTAAATCAACTTCTGTTGACATTGGAACAACTCCAGGAACAGTTGACAATGCTTCAGTTGTTTCTGTGATTAATACAACAGCCAGTCCAGTAGTAATTGACGTTAATGGAAACAGTGCTCATATTGCTGCTGGTGAAAGAGTAGTTTTTGAAAAAGAACCTGCTCATGTAATTGGAGCAAGTGCTGCTCTTGTTTATGCAACCGCAATTGCATATTCTATTTCTTGATTTGTTATAAAAACAATATTATATAAGGCGAAATGAAATTACCATATTATATGCAGCGACAGTGGGACAGTCTCATTGACAATTGTAAAGAAGACAAAGCCAAAGGAAAAACATCTATCACAGGTAATTCTATGAATGATACATATCTTGCAATTGACAAGATATTGAAAGAATTGCCTGGAAATCCTCTTGACAATTATAAAATACCAGAAAAACTCATCTACATTTCTTGTCCCTTTGGGCATTCAAATGAACACATAGTCGAGAATCGTGTAAATTTCGCAAATTCTTATTATGTGCAGCTTCTCAAAAGCAATCAAAATGCAATCAGTCCTCTCACAATCGGTAATGTTCTAAGAACATATATGCCAGAGCATCAATGGGATTCTAAATTTTGGATGCCAATTGATCTTCATCTGCTAGAAAAATGTGATGAGATGCATGTTCTTTGTTTGGCAGGATGGAGAAACTCAAAAGGTGTGAAAGAGGAAATAGACTTTTGTGAAAGAAAAGGAATTCCAATAAAATATGTTTCAATCGTGGAACAACGTGAAGGTGATTGGGATTATGCAAAAGAATCATTTCAATTTGTAATGAACGACAATGTCTGAGTCACGAATGGTATATGTAGTAATCTGGGAATACGAGAACGCCAACAGTGGTGTCAGCGCAATTTTTGACAATGAAGAAGCAGCAAATGAATACAAACACTGGTGTGAACACAAAAACGACTACAACAACGTCTACCATGTTGTCAAATTTGTCGTTGGTACGAAGTGTCACACATGATCCACCAATAGAAGATCTTCAAGAATATCTAGATGAAATTAAAATATTATTGAGTGAGATAAATGAACCCAGTTCTTATGCAAATGCAACCAAGACAGCTGGATGAATGCATTGAATCAATTTATCAAAATGTAAACATTCCGAAGGTATGGTTTCGAGCATTTGACGAACCTAGTGTATGTGCTGCAATGAATGAATTTGTAGCAACAACCAGCTATTCACATTATATCATCAATTCAGATGATGTCATTGTATACAAAGATGCATTTGATTGCGTAATGAATCATGCTGAGGAATACAAGGTATTCACAGGCTGGGTAAACATGCATATGCATGGTGATCAGATGAGCGAAATCTCGAATGTCACCAAAGGCAGACTTACACTAAAAGGGCAATTTCCTGTTCGTGACGATTATCCTCCTTGGCATACAATTGAAAATGTTTTATCAATGTTGGGTCCACAACCTACTTCATATGCTAGCTTTGCAATTTCTTGTTTTGCTCGAGAAGTTTTAACAAGATATCCTCTCCAAACATATTCCAATGGCAATTCTTCAGATCATCATCTTGCCTTCAGAATGCAAAAAGATGGAATTTATAGTGCATATACTCATCGTGATGCTTTTTGTTTGCATCTTCGACAAGGATGGGCACCATACAAAAAGAAATGGTTAGTTGGAAATCAAAAACCAGAGATCATATATGAGCTTTGATATTTCAAAAGTAATAGTTGCATTAGATAACTATTCGGTTCCAATGGCAAGAGAAGTCATTTCTCATTGGAGTCCAAAAGTATATGGATTCAAAATGAATCATACATTGTATCCATATATTGGCAAGGAATACAACAACATCTTTTGCGACTACAAGTTGTTTGACATTCCAAATACAATGTGCACTGTGATTGAACATTTGATTGATACTGGTGCAGAAATGGTGACTATTCATATGAACAACAATAAAAGTGCAATCGAAAGTCTGTCAATATATGCCAATGAAATCAAACTGCTTGGTGTAACTCTTTTGACCAGCTGGGAATACAAGGATATTGACAAAGTTTATCATTCTTCAATGTATTCAAATTACATAAGATCAGTAAATTTGATGGAAGAAAATGGATTCTGGGGTATGATCTGCAGTCCACATGATATTGAGGAAATGCCAAAAACCAATCTGAAGAAAATCTGTCCAGGAATACGACCCAAGCCGATGGGGGATGACCAGATTCGGACTGCCACACCAGAAGAGGCATTCGCAGCTGGAGCAGACTATCTGGTGATGGGTCGAAGTTTTTTTGCTAATATGTGAAAAAAGTGCTTGACATTTATGATTATCATCAATATAATAGTGACTTTGATAGCATTTGCAACATTAGGTGCAATTTTTATTTTAGTTTATGAAACACTCAAATCAAAATAAAAATGAAAAAAGATCAAAAAAATCCTTGACATTTTGAAAACAATCCTGTAGAATAGATTCATACGATTGATGATGATAACCTTTTCTGAGATTGATGATGCTTGATGATGAATTGCTTGAATATGAAGAGTTGTTCTCAATGTTGGATGACATGGATCAAGATCGATTTGGCTCTCTTCCAGAACAAGAGGTAGAATGAACATTGACAAGTATGATCAATCACGCTGCTTACCATT
>Ga0070753_1001140_pt1 | contig 15281 bp, 2 predicted proteins | sample VirMetDEL_Aug_31_FD_77441 | JGI IMG/M metagenome (GOLD analysis project Ga0070753, IMG submission 77441) | Aqueous microbial communities from the Delaware River and Bay under freshwater to marine salinity gradient to study organic matter... | ecosystem: Environmental > Aquatic > Marine > Coastal ... | reverse complement strand
CACCTTCAGCACCTTGAGCCCCTACACGACCTTGAACACTAAGACCTTGGGTGCCTTGAGTACCTTGAGCTCCTACACGACCTTGAGCACCTTCGGCACCTTGAGCACCTACACGACCTTGAGCACCTTCAGCACCTTGAGCCCCTACACGACCTTGAGCACCTTCAGCACCTTGAGCACCTACACGACCTTGAGCACCTTCGGCACCTTGAGCCCCTACACGACCTTGAGCACCTTCAGCACCTTGAGCCCCTACACGACCTTGAACACTAAGACCTTGGGTGCCTTGAGTACCTTGAGCTCCTACACGACCTTGAGCACCTTCGGCACCTTGAGCCCCTACACGACCTTGAGCACCTTCAGCACCTTGAGCCCCTACACGACCTTGAACACTAAGACCTTGGGTGCCTTGAATTCCTTGAAGACCAGCAACAGTTGTTGGATCTACCCAGTCAATTTCTGTTCCTGTAGTTTTAAGAACATAACCATTAGTTCCAGCACTGTTTCCACCATCAAGGAGAGCTCCTCTAATTCTTACGTCTCCATTAATGTCAAGTTCTTCTGTTGGATTATCTGTTTTTATACCAACATTTTTGTTAAATGTCCATGCGTCTGGTGAATCTTTATAAAGAATAGTTGCATCAGCACCATCAATAGTGATTCCGCCACCGTCTGCTGCGGCAGCATTAGCAGCACCATTTGCAAGAACTATATTTTTATCAGCAACAGTAACTGTAGTTGAATTTACTGTAGTTGTAGTTCCATCAACTTGTAAATCTCCCTTAATAGTAACTGTTCCAGAGTTGTCACCAATCGTAGTTGGATCAATTACTAAATTGGCAGGACCATTAATTTCATTTACATAAAGTTTTGTTCCATCAAAAGTTAGGTTATTAGAACCTGTTGCAATATTAGAACTGTTTTTATAGACAACTTGATTAGCAGATCCTGCTACTGGCCCTTCTGCGCCTTGAGTACCTTGAGTACCTTGAGGACCTTGAGGACCTTGAGTGCCTTGACTACCATCTATACCATTAACACCTTGTATTCCTTGCACTCCTTGTGATCCCTGAGACCCTTGAATTCCTTGTCCTCCAGACCATCCTTGAGTTCCTTGAAGGCCTTGTGCTCCTTGAGAACCTTGTATTCCAAATCCTTGAGCACCTTGAGCACTCTGAACACCTTGGGAACCTTGGGAACCTTGGGAACCTTGGGGTCCTGTAGTTCCTTGAGAGGATGGTGAACCTTGAATTCCTTGAGTTCCTTGAGAACTTTGAACTCCTTGAGAACCTTGTGCTCCTTGAGAACCTTGTGCTCCTTGAGAACCTTGTGCTCCTTGAGGACCTTGAGTTCCTTGAGAACCTTGTATTCCAAATCCTTGAGCACCTTGAGCACTTTGGACACCTTGAGAACCTTGAGTACCTTGAGGTCCTGTAGTTCCTTGAGAGGATGGTGAACCTTGAATACCTTGAGTTCCTTGAAGGCCTTGTGCTCCTTGAGAACCTTGTATTCCAAATCCTTGAGCACCCTGAGAACCTTGAGTACTCTGGACACCTTGAGAACCTTGAGTGCCTTGGGGTCCTGTAGTTCCTTGAGATGATGGTGAACCTTGAATACCTTGAGTTCCTTGAGCATTCTGGACACCTTGAGCACCTTGAGCACCCTGAGAACCTTGAGCACTCTGGACACCTTGAGAACCTTGAGAACCTTGAGAACCTTGAGGTCCTGTAGTTCCTTGAGATGATGGTGAACCTTGAATACCTTGAGTTCCTTGAGCATTCTGGACACCTTGAGCACCTTGAGCACCCTGAGAACCTTGAGAACTCTGAACACCTTGAGAACCTTGTGTTCCTTGAGGTCCTGTAGTTCCTTGAGATGATGGTGAACCTTGAATACCTTGAGTTCCTTGAGCGTTCTGGACACCTTGAGCACCTTGAGAACCTTGAGCACTCTGAACACCTTGAGCACTCTGAACACCTTGAGCACCTTGAGTACCTTGAGGTCCTGTAGTTCCTTGAGAGGATGGGGCACCTTGAATGCCCTGAGTTCCTTGAGCATTCTGAACACCTTGAGAACCTTGAGCACTCTGAGCACCTTGAGTTCCAAATCCTTGAGTACCTTGTGTTCCTTGTGTTCCTTGTGCTCCTTGAGAACCTTGTGGTCCAATTACACCCTGAGAAGATGGTGAACCTTGAATTCCTTGTGCTCCTTGAGAACCTTGAACTCCTTGACCACCAGACCAACCTTGGGTTCCTTGAGTACCTTGAGTACCTTGAGCGTTTTGAACACCTTGTGCTCCTTGAAGTCCTTGACCACCAGACCAACCTTGTGTTCCTTGAGTACCTTGGGATCCTTGAGAACCTTGAGCACCTTGTGCTCCTTGAAGTCCTTGTGTTCCTTGAGTTCCTTGTGTTCCTTGAGTTCCTTGACCACCCAATATTCCTTGAGAAGAAGGTGCCCCCTGAATTCCTTGAGTTCCTTGAGAACTTTGAACTCCTTGAGAACCTTGAACTCCTTGTGGGCCTATAGTTCCCTGACCACCAGACCAACCTTGGGTTCCTTGAGAACCTTGTGTTCCTTGACCATTCTGAACACCTTGTGCTCCTTGAAGTCCTTGACCACCAGACCAACCTTGAGTACCTTGGGATCCTTGAGAACCTTGAGAACCTTGAGCACCTTGTGCTCCTTGAAGTCCTTGACCACCAGACCAACCTTGGGTTCCTTGAGAACCTTGTGTTCCTTGAGCGTTCTGGACACCTTGTGCTCCTTGAAGTCCTTGACCACCAGACCAACCTTGAGTACCTTGGGATCCTTGAGAACCTTGAGAACCTTGTGTTCCTTGAGCATTTTGAACACCTTGTGCTCCTTGGGTTCCTTGTGTTCCTTGAGCACCTTGAGAGCTTTGAACTCCTTGCGTACCTTGAACTCCTTGTGGTCCTATTATTCCCTGAGAAGATGGTGCGCCCTGAACACCTTGTGTTCCTTGAGCGTTCTGGACACCCTGAGAACCTTGAGAACCTTGAGCACCTTGAGGACCTTGTGTTCCTTGAGCGTTCTGAACACCCTGAGAACCTTGAGCACTCTGAGAACCTTGAGTACCTTGAGAGCTTTGAACTCCTTGAGAACCTTGGGCAGATTGTGTTCCTTGGGCAGATTGTGTTCCTTGAGGACCTTGTGCTCCTTGAGCATTCTGAACACCTTGTGCTCCTTGGGTTCCTTGAGAAGCTTGTGCGGACTGAGATCCTTGAACTCCTTGAGTTCCTCCAGCACCTCCAAGACCTTGTGTTCCCTGAACACCCTGAGGTCCCCTAATTTCTCCAACGTTTAACCACTGATCTGTTGGATTTGTCCACACCCAAAAATCGTTAGTTGCATTGTCAATAATGCCATCACCAGGTTGAGTTGTGTATGTTCCTACTGGTTCTACATTTGCAAGAACAAAAGCATTAAGAACATCATCTTCAGTACCTGGTCCGGCAGTAACGTCTGGAACTATACCAATAATGTTTATTGTGGGTGAAGGTATTCCTTGAGTTCCTTGAGCACCTTGAGGACCTTGAGCACCTTGAACTCCCTGAACTCCTTGAGTTACTATGTCTAGACTGGGAATCCAGAACCTTTCTCCCTCATATCCTTCAACTGCAGTAAGAACATAATGTTCATCGGTAAGTTTAAATCCAGGAGTAAATGGATTTGTTCCTATGGATGACACCCCAACAAGAGGATCTCCTAAATCGGGTTCCGCTTGTTCTAACCCCAAATACTCATATCTATCTGAAGTAATTCCCGATTGGGGAAATCTTTTTACTCTTCCTGAATTGTACTTAGTCATTTATCTTATTGTTTTGCAGTTTCGAGGACGCTTAAAAGTAATTCAAGAACACCATCATCACTTCCTTGTATTTTGAGAACATCATTTGTCTCTAAAGCAAGTCTTCCATCAGAAACTAATGAAAGACTATCATTTGGGGGAACTGGAGCTTGGTTTACAAAAGTGTAATCTGCCTTAACCTCAGTTGCCAAATCGCGAGAATGAACAGCAGATACTGTATACGAAGAAGAACCAGAAGAAACATTAGTCACTTGAGACAAAATAACAATGGAAGCAACCCCAATTGGGCATGTGTAAATGCCAACCATTTCGGTTGTGATTCCAACCCTAATAGTTCTAAATTTATTAAGTGCGATTGCTGCCATTTTTTATTGTCCTCCGAGGGCGATAATGAGTGGGGTTACTGTATTTAACAAACTTTGACTAAATGCTCTACCGGTAATTGTTCCAGAAATCTGGTCAATAACAACTTCGTCACCAATTCTAAAGTTTCCTGCTTGGTCTGTACTTGTATATACTATCTGTCCACCATTTTTCTTAACAACTTCATTTTCTGTGATAACTACACCACCTAAAGCAGGTTTCGCAGTGTCAATGTTTGTTCCAGAACCAACCCATTCAAATGAGTGTGAAGATGTAATCTGCAGACTCAATCTATTTAAATAAGCTGTAGTTCCAGCACTTACTGTATTATTTAGATTAGTATTTAATACAACTGTTGACACTCCAGCAACTGGTTTTGTTGCTGATTCTATAGTGTAATAAAGTGGTGATAAACCAAGAGTTGCTTGAGCAGTTTGTCCGATTCCTGGTGGCGGTGCTATTGTAACTTGAGGATTATCTGAAAGTCTATATTGACTTCCATTAGCAATAACATCAATTGAAGTTACTCTTCCTGCAGCATCAACATTAGGGGAAGCTTCAGCAGTGATTCCAAATGGTCCGGTTGGGTCGTCAATGGTTACTCTTGGTGGAGTTAATGGGTTATATCCCCAACCACCATCAGTAACATTTATAGTTTGAACTTCATAGAACAACTCACCAAAGTGAAGAGTTTGACCATCATAAGGTCTCAGATTTCCAACACCATTTATAACTATTGTGTCGGTTTCAATCTCCGCTTCAGTTTCAACTTCTGCAGTATAATGATAAATTGATTTTGTTGTATAGTCTCCAACTCCATCAGAAACCAGACCATAGTTACCAAATGAAGAGTTGGAGTTTGTTATGTCGCATTGTCCACCAGAACCAGTAAAGATTGCAATATCATCATTAATTGTAAAGATAGAAACTAACTGAGAATATGCGCCGTTAGTAATGGAAACACCTATTCCATTTTGATTAAACTGAGTATATGAGTCAACACTCATAGTACCTGTTACACCAATATCATCCTTATCTCCAGGTTCTGCTTCAAATCCATCGACTTTCATTCCAATACTATCAGGAATGAAGTTTGTGCAGTTTCTGATATATGGACCTTGAGTGATAGGTCCAACACCAGGTGAATATGGAGGAATAACAACTCCACCACTCTCATAATTATGAGCAAGAGTTGAAACTCCAACATTAACTACAAATGTATTTCCAACATCAATAACTTCAGTTACTTTAAATTCATATCCATTTGCCCCTGAAGGGAAGAATTGAGTAGAAATTCCTCCACCAGAATTGCAGGAAAATACTAAGTCTTGTAGTTTTACAAATTGTCCTACTTTTAACTGTGCTCCCGGAGCAGTGACTGTAGTAATTCCAGTTATATTATCATAAGAAGCAGTTGTAACTCCAATTGCTCTATTAACTAAGAAACCATTTCCAGAATAAGTCTGAGATTGAGTTGAAACTCCAATGTTTATATTAAATGAACCGTCGTTTTCAACACCAATAACTGGATATAAATCTGCTCTTGGGGTTTCGGTTGAAGTGTTAAAGTTAAGACCTCTCACTTCAACAAAATCATTTTTCTTTACATTAAATCCAGGAGCAGTTATAAGAGCATTTCCAGTCACATTATTATAAGTTATTGTAGTAATTCCTGTAATAGAAGTATAACCAACTCCAGAATTTCCTGGATATGTAGTTGTAATTCCTGAACTGGATCCAAGACCAATAATCGTAGTGACAATACCAATGCAACTATGAAGTGCAGAAACTACATTTGCACATCCATTTATACCCTTATTGAAACCAGTATCTGGATCGGGTTGAATTGATAAATCTTTTACTTGAGGGAATTGATTTTGGAATGTGGTATATTTTTGAACAGTTCCTCCAGAATTATAAGTATGTGGGAGAGTTGACTGTCCAACAATTGCTGTAAATGTGTTTAGTCCAACTACAGAATCTACATTGAAAATATTTCCAAAAGCTCCGCTTGGATAGGTTACAATGCCTGGTCCGGAAGGACATGTAAATCCAAGACCAACAATCTTAACTGCGTCATTTCTTGAAAGTCCATGTCCGGGAGCAGTAATAGTTATAACTCCAGTAGTGTTGTCATAAACTGCCCCACTTACAGCAGAAGATACTCCAACAGATAAACCACCCCAAGTTGAGTTATTAATAATTGCTCTTGCAACTTCAAAGGAATAGTCAAGAGTTGCAATTGTCTGCTCAACTTCTCCTGGATTCTTAAGAATTTGTGGGATAAGTGTCCAGTTTTCGTCATAATAAGACTTACCTGCCCCAACACACTTGGAGTTTCCGCCTCTTGTAATATCGTGAATTACACACTTCCAAATATCCTTAACATCATCAGCACAATCTTGACTTTCTAAAGTAACGCCAAATTTTACTGAAGGAAGACCACTTGTATTTCCTGATCCAATTGCAGAAGTAACAATTCCAACCAGTTGTCCAATAGTTGTTCCAACGGCAACACATCCACCAGGAACTGATATTACTGATGGATTGAATGTTTGAGTGAATGTGGACTGATAAGAAACTGGAGGTGCTACATTATCAATAACTGACTTTGCTACTCCTGCGGCATAATCTAATGTATCAATGGTTTTTTCCGAAACTCCTGCTCCAATAATAAGATTTGGTGCAGTAAAGTAAGAAATTGCTTCTCCAACAGATTTTCTATTGCTATTTGCCTTTAAATCATAAGAAATTGCGATGAGTGAATCTTTAACTGCATCTCTAAAATCACTTAAAAGTATTCCAGCAGGAAATACATTATAGTTAAGTCCTGATGGAGAGGTTAAGTAACTAACTGCCTCCTCAGCAATGTAGTCAATATTAGAATCAATCAATCTTGCAGCATCTTGCTCTCTATGATTTCCAGCAAAACCACTAAATCCGCTGGTTAAGAACCCTACAGATTCTCCTGCTAAAAAGTCTAGGTTAAAACGAATAAGTCTTGCGGCATCAAAATATCTGTCCGTAGATACCCCAAGAAGAGGTTGTAAAGCAACAACTGCTGCTCCATTAGTCATCTTTGGACCAATGAAACTTAAGTCTGTTATGTGACATCCATTGTTTACATGGAAAAGATCTTTATCTGGGAATCTTGGAGTTACTACACAGTTTCTTAACTCAGTTCCTTCTGCCGCAACTCTTCTTGGTAAAACAATTGGGTTATTTTCAACATATGTTCCAGGATAAATTTTAATTGTGTCTCCTGAGAAAGAGATTGCAGATGCTGCTTTAATAGTTCTCTTGGCATCATTCTCTGTTAAACCACTATTTGCATCATCACCATTCTGAGTTACAAATATAGTTTTTCCAATTGGGAAATATGAATCAATATTTACAACACCCTTTCCTGGAACTTCAGTCTCCTGAATTCTAACACCAATACCTGCGGTTATTTGAGTTACAATTCCTGTAAGGTTTACACCGTTTCCTAAGAAAGTTGTAGCATCTACTATATTTGCTGATATAGACTGTCCTACAGAAACATTATCTGATACCTTAACGTTTCCTACTACATCTAGTTTCTCTGTTGCTACCGATGTTCCTATTCCTACTGCTTCAGAAACTGTTGCAGATTGACCTATAGAAACGTTATTCGATACCTTAACGTTTCCTACTACATCTAGTTTCTCTGTTGCTACCGATGTTCCTATTCCTACTGCTTCAGAAACTGTAAGAGTTTGACCTACAGAAACATTATTTGATACTCTGATGTTTCCAGATACATCTAATTTTTCTGTAGGTGCAGTTGATCCCAAACCAAGATTGCCAGAACTTGGAATAAATGCAAGTTCTGTAGCAGTTATTCCAAATTTTTGTTGTCCAGTTCCTGCTACTATTGTTGGGTAGTATGTTTCTGTAGTATTAAATCCAACAACAATAGTTTCATCACCTAGTCCAGCGTCCCAATCTGGAGGTAAACCAGGACCTCTAGAAACTAAAACCTGACCAGGACTTCCTGCATAAAATTGTCTTCCAATAGTGATAGTTTCTTGAGAAGAAATTGAAGCGGATACATGTGCCGGAGAAATTGTAATTTCATCAGTTCCAATTCCAATAACTGTAGTTCCTGAAAGAATATCTACACCAGATACAGTGTCCTGTAAGTTAATATTATCTGTGTTTATTCCAGTAATTATATCAGGAGCTGATGCAGAAAGAATTCCTACTTTTTCTGCAACAACTCCATTATTTACTAATAAAGTATTTCTTAAAAGAACTTCTCCATTAATATCAAGATCATATTGCGGAGATAATGTACCTATTCCAACTTTTCCTTTTTCTGGAGTAATGATAGTATTTCCAGAATCTAAGTCTACAGTTAATGCGGTAAAACTTGATGATAACGTTGATACACCAGACAAACTGAAAGATCCTTGAGAATCTAACTTAATTTCTCCGCCAAATACTGTAGTGTTTATTCCAGAACCACTAATTTCTGGAATGTTTATTCCTAAAGAAATTGAAGATCCGCTGTCTTCCGTAAATAACCCAGACTGAATATCGGATACAGTAGAAAACCCACTAAAAGTTATTCCATTATCTGTTGCTGAAGATGCTAATGGAACATCTCCAATAAAAATGTTAGAACCATTATAAATGTCTACAGTAGATTGTGGAGTTGTAGATCCAATTCCAACTCTGTTTTGTTGAGGAACATAAACAAGACTATCAGAAATATTTAATGCAGTGTTTCCAACTCCAGGAACAAATCCCAGATACTTTGTACCTGCACTAGTATTATCTACTTCAACATTTATAAGAGGATCGCCCCAAGTCGCAGGAAGACCAAAACCTCCAGACCTTAAAATTTCTCCTTCATTTCCTGGAGAAGAAAGTCTTGTAAAAGTGAATGTTGTAGATAATGTTCCAGTATTAGTATGGCCAGGATTAATGGATAATGTTCCAGTTCCAATTCCTGTTACTTCAGTTTTTGTTTGAATAAAGAAATCTGAAGTTACAAAGTCTCCAATAAAAACTAAAGAAGTATCAATACCAGATATTATTCCTGGAGTTGTTGATGATATTATGCCAACAGTTCCAGTTTTTATTTGTTGACTAGATGGTAGAACTGGCAAATATAATTCGCCGTTTAAGTAAGTTCCCCCATTTACTTGAAAAGATCTTTCGGGTAAAGATGTTCCTATTCCAACCCTTCGGGTACTTCCATTTACATATAGCGTAGAATCTACTACGTCAAGTCCATTTTTGACGACAAAATTCTGATTGATTGCCATGTTTCTTTCCCGAAAGGTTCACTATCCCCTTTTTTATATTTAGAAGACTTTTTATGTCAAAAATCTTTAGATTCTAATGATTTAATTTTTTCTTCTAAGATATTTATTCTTTCTTGTTGGTTTTTAACCGACTCAATAAGAACTGCAATTAAACCATCATAATTTACTTTCTTATGTTCGTCTTCTTTTACCAACTCTGGAAGAACCTTTTCAACTTGTTGGGCGATAACACCGTAGGAAGAAGTGTTATCAGACTTCCAAGTAAACTTAACGCCATCTATTTGACTTAATATTTCATTTGCTCCAGAGACTTTTTCAATATTAGTCTTAAGTCTTTCATCAGAAGAAGAATTGAAATTCTGAGCATCTACAGTGCCTCTAAATGTAACATCATTAGAAGTTGTTGGATATGAAAATACTAAAGTGTTTGTTCCAGCAAACTTTCTATAGAATCCTACAGTGTCTTGAATTTCATTTGTTGCAAAACTTCCAGTTGAAAGATCACCATTATAGAAAATACCTCCACCAGAAGTTGCACTTTCACCTACAAATAAATATCCAGTTCCTTGTAATCCTCCATAAGCTTCTATTCCAGCTTTTGTATTATCTCCAGAAAGAACTCTTAAAAATCTATCTACAGGGTCTGAATCGGTTCCTATAATTAAGTTACCTTCAAAATTTGATTCTGATGAAGTAAATCTATCAACAGAGATTGCATTTCCACTAAAGGTGTTAGAAAACTGTATATTTTCTGCTACAATATTTTTTGCAATCAAGAAATTTTCAAATGTTCCTGCACCAATAAATTGAGTTGACCCAGAGAAACTAGCAGATCCTATAAAAGTACTTACTCCACTTACAAATAGATCAGTTAAATCTGATGGTACTGCAGTGACTGTTACTGTAGATATTCCTGAAGTAGAATCAAATGCCTTTGCGAGGTTTACTCCACTGCCAGCAACCAAGTTTATTTGAGAACTTGAACTTACTCCCCCACTATTAATAGAAACTCCTACAGTACTGTTCCCAAGAGTTCCTCCAGTCGATATTCTTCCAAACTCTTCCCAAGTATTTCCGCTGGTGTAAACCCAACCAACAGTTCCTCCCCCCAAAGGTTCAGACTTAAATACAACATCTCCAGAGTTTCCAGGAATTATTGGAGTAGAAATACCAACAGTATATTTTCTTGATATTACTTCATCTCCTTGAAGGAATAATGAATTTCCTTCAATTCCTCTTGCAGAGTTTGAAGTTATTTTATTGTTGAATATTACCGGACCATTAAATTCCGATACTAATTCTCCATTAGTTCCACCTTCAACTTTAATGGATCTAGTAACATTTATATCTTGAGTGGATACAAAGTTTACAGGCTCCTCATTAAATACTTCAGATTCTTTACCTCTTACTATTTGGAATGGAGAATCAAATACATCTTCTTGACCAGTAGCAGGATTTACTCTCTTATTTCCAATATAGAAATCGCCATCATTATTCATTCCAGTGTAAACATTCACACCACCACCAAGTCTAAATGACTGCGATAATAGATCTTCTTGTGGTGTCTTTTCTCTATCCTGCCTTTCTGGAAGAGAATTTGAATAATTGCCTGGACCAAAACCAACATATTCAAAAGTATGTCCAGAAGCTCTTAGAATAGAATATCTTCTAAATTCTATGGGTAAAGGAACTACTTTTCTTACAAGTGATCCACTAGGATGCTCTGTACTTTGAGTTCCTAAAGATCCTCTAAAGACTTGTATTGGGTTTCCGGTTACAGTAGCGCTAATTCTAATTATTTCATCGTTAACTTCGAGGTAGTCTCCAATTTTTAACCCAAGATCCTCTACATTTAAAATTTGAACCGTAGTATCAATTAAAGAAACGCTGGATGAAGTTACAGTCGTAATACCTGCATATTGAGTTAATATTCTTTCTTCATTGTTTTCAGAGTTATCTCCACCCTCTGAGGTGTATCCAAGAGGTAAAATCTGAATAGTTCCAGACTCATTCAAATCTGAAAGATTTCCATCAGAAGATTCTATTATTAAATCTAATACCGAACCTACAGTATTTTTTGAAGTTACAACAAACTCTCTATAATTATTGGAAGAATCTACCAATTTTACTTTTTGTCCAGTTTTCACATATGGAAAATATGTAGAATCTGATATAGATATCTTTTTAGTTGTGCTGGTGTAAATTGCTTGTGTTGCAATACCAACCTTTCCTGTCAACTCTAAAATGGAGTTATTTAACTTGTCAGATCCTACTACTCCAGGAGTAGTAGGTACTAGAGTTTTTGCAGATATTGTTTTGCTGCTTGTTATTCCAGAAATAATGTAAGAATCATTAAAACCAGATTCTCCAGACCTACTGACCTTTAAAGATTCTCCAACATGATTATAAATTTTAGTGACTGATACGACCGCTGGCTTAAAATTAGCAGTTGTAGCGACACCCACGACAGAAAGGGTATTTCCTATTCCATAAGCACTACCACCATCCATCAATTTGATGTTTGTTATTTGACCAAAACCATTAATTTGTATAACAGCTGTCGCTCCCTCTCCTGTAGTAGATCCTGCAAATCCAACTAACTTTGCATTGTATAAAGTTTCTATTCCTGCATTGCTTCCATAGTTTTCTCCATTATAAACAATATTTAAATCTGTTACTGGATTTAAACCATGATCTCTTTCTGTATTCAAATCGCAAGTAGAACCTACAGAAATAATTTCTTTCAGTTTTTTTCCATACTTAGAATCAGAAACTATCTCATTTAAAGTAGTTCTGGTTATACTATTCTCATTATCATCAATTACAACTTGACCTAAAGGATCTGGAAGAGCGTAAGAATCTGCAGACTCTGGATCTTCGTTTGGATTATCTTTATCTACTTGAGAATAGAGATTTTTAACTGGTTGTGAAAAATCTAAATGAGTAAATGGTGCAATATTTGGTGAAGTTGATGCTGTTAAAACTGTCAAATAATATACACCATCTTGCTCTCCTTGAACATATTCTTGGACTGTTTTTGAGCGATAGATGTAATAATTATTAGAATATTCTGTTCTATTATAGTATGGAAGTTCTAATGTTCTTAATGATGTATTACTTGTGAATGTGCCTGGGTCTTGTGTTAGAGAATACTTAAATTCTTTTGAATTTAAAATTTCTTTGACAGTAAAAGAACCATTATATCCAACATTAAAGGTTCCTAATGTATTAGCAGAGCTCTTAATGTTTCTAATTTCAATCGGAGACCCTACATTAAGATAATTTGGAAGTTCTGTTCTAATCGTTACTTCTGAAGATACTGCATTCCAAGTAGCATCTGCAATAAACCTAGTATTTCTTAACTGATTTGTATTATCTAAAGTTTTTATTGTAGTTAGACTATATTCTTTATCAACTTCAGCAGAAGTTAATGGAATAGTAGTAGATTCCTGTAAAGTAAATCCTTCAACTGGAGGTCTGGACTTTGTGGAAGAGTCTCTAGGTATTACATATCTAAACTTATACAAAGTGTCCTCAATATTTCTATTATCAGAAACTCTCTTTATAAAAGTTCTGGGACTTACACTGGTTATGGGAAGACTTCCAATATTAGTAACGTCTATTACTGAAAGATACCATTGTGTACCATCCCATTGAATAGGATGTCCAATATCTCCACTATTTTTGTCGGATACTCTACTTACTATTCTTAAAGAAGATGTTTCATTACTAAAGAACTTTACTACAGAAGAGTTATTAATTGCATTGTTTAAAGATGAAGCAATTTTTATTTGATTTGCAGCAAGAGAGGGATCTCCAGTGGTTGTAATTGCATAATAAATTCTATCAGAAAATGCATTTCCAGGAAGTTCTCCGGTATCACTAAAAATTCTAATGGTTTCTCCATTAGAAAAATTGTGGTTTGCTGTAAAAGTAATTACGCCAGTAGTTGAATTAATATTATTATTTGAAGTTGATCCTATTTTTGCTACATTAAAAGACTTTTCGTAGGGACCACTTCCCCCCTGCATTTTAATATCTGCACTATATGTTTCTAGAACTGCTCCATTCTGATATATGAAGTTGATGCTATCTCCAATTTTTGCACCTATTCTATATCCTTCAATTGTATCAAGAGGCGGAGAAGAAACTGAATTCTTATTGTATAAGTACAGTCTTCCTCCAGGACCATATGCGGCGGATTTTGCAATATCAATAGAATCGTATTCAATTGTAATTTCTTTATCTTCAATATGCTTTGGTGGTATTATATGACTAATATATCCAACATCATCTTTATTAAACTTAGTATCGCTAAATCCTTTAGATACTAAGGACCTTGCACCAAAGTTTGAGTTTGAGTTGGTGATTGACATATCACCACCACTATCTGCAAGGAAATGGTTTGCATAACCAATAGCAAAGATTGAAACGCATTGAATAAATGCATTATTACTTGCTTTAATATGGAAGTTTTCGTAATCTGGTTTATATTGAGCTAAAGAGTCTGAGTATATATTTTCTACACTTGTAGTATCTTCAAAAACTCCTGTAGTTTTATTGTATTTTACGAAAGCATTATTATCTTTTTGAAGAGAAATGCCAGTAAACTGAGCAACAACCATGCTCTTAAATCCAGTCACTAAAGATCCATCTGCATGGAGACCACACATACCATAAACAGATCTCAAAGAACAATTAAAGATATATGGAGAAGCTGAAGTTACTGTATCTACAGTAATATTAAGAGTTCCTCCAGAACCTCCAAGTGCATTTGTTGGAATTATTGAAGTGCTATATTCTATTTCAGTTGCACTATTTACGTTCTTGACTACAAACTGACCATTATAACCACCTGAAGTTACTCCATTAATTCTAATAGGAGTGTCTACTGCAAGACCTTCAAGTTCAGATTGTAAAGTTACTGTAATTGTCTCTGATGGAGTTATTCCATCTCCAGACTTAATACTTGTAATTCCAATTTGAGCTCCTCTAGAACCTACAATTCTAAATTCGTCAATTTTTGTTTGAATATCTACTTGAGATGGATAATCTGGAGCAATATTTCTTCCACTTGCGGGACCATAAGCAAGTCCTATTTTTTGATAGTAAATGTCTAAATCTGTTCTATCAGTGGAGTATGTTAAAAAACTATCATTAATGGAGATCGAATTCGCACCATCCGCATACTCAAAGGCAGTTAACTTGTGGTGCGAATAGTTTGGAACATAAGTTTTAGAATCTGTAATTGAATAATCTTTATATACCTTACCGTTTGGATTTCCATCAAAAAGTGAAAGTTGCCAAATATAGCATCCACCAGTTACTTTAAATAATGCAGAATTATCAATTTCTGAATTTGTTGGATCTGGAACATATTTTGGTCGGATTTTGGTTTTTCTTAAATCCATACCAACAATAGAGGTTCCTCTTGGTATGATTACTCCACCTTTAACTGAGTTGAACTTATAGAGTGCGTTATCTTCTGTCGTTACATCAAAGTTTGTTTGTAGATCAAACTCATTAAAATTGGTTGAAGTTTGACCATTACGAAGTTTAAACTCTGTGGATGAAATGGGAATCCATCCAGGTCTATTATCTATTAAATAATCTCCTGGATAAAGAACAATAGTTGTGTTTGTAAATTTATCGTTTCCTAAACCAGGTAGATATGAAAATCTTGCTGCTTCTATGAGTGCCCTTTGAATCGTCTTAAAGGGTCTTGTGAGAGCACTACCAGTGTTCTCAATAGAATCTGTAGAATCCAATGAGTTGGGATCTACATAAATGAT
>Ga0070753_1001129_pt1 | contig 15364 bp, 36 predicted proteins | sample VirMetDEL_Aug_31_FD_77441 | JGI IMG/M metagenome (GOLD analysis project Ga0070753, IMG submission 77441) | Aqueous microbial communities from the Delaware River and Bay under freshwater to marine salinity gradient to study organic matter... | ecosystem: Environmental > Aquatic > Marine > Coastal... | reverse complement strand
GTTCGAAATTACCCGTATACGATTCGCAACAAAGGACCCGTGATTCTCAATTGCAACAAGACCTGATAATGCGACTCATTCTCAAGAGTGGGGCGAGAATGATAATCATTCTCATTCTGAGGGGTGATAATGCGACTCATTCTCAACAGTCCAGGTGTATTGCAATTGCGACTCATTCTCAAGACCTCTTGACAAACTGGCACAGGTACGCTACCAGTCCGATCCTCCCGTGCTACAGTGGTCTTGATCGGGGGTCGCCCTGATCGTTCCTCTCGCACCTAGAAAAGATGGGCATTCTTGCCGACCGGTTCGCGGCTCACCTTGAGCGCTTACAGGAGATCGACCGACGCCATCAGGAGTCAATCGAGAAACTGTTAAGCGAAACGCGACAACTCCTCGCCGATTATGAACCTCTCACGATCGACGAAGAATAAAAAAATACCCCCGCGATTGCGGGGGTTTTTTAATGCGAACTATTCTGTGCAGTTAGTGTCGATCAGTGATGCACCAGTTAATGACAGGCGGGGGCGGTGGAATCTCCCCTCGGTTTATCGCATCCCGTCGCCTGTATTCTGCCGCGATCTTGGCGTGATAATCGGCCAGGATCTTTGCTAGTTGCTTTTCAGTGAGCACGGGCTGCCTCCTTGATGGCCTGGTTTGCTTTGCGCTTGCTTGTGCCATGAGCACGGAAGGCGACGATGACGCGACGCCCGCGAGAGTGACACAGCTGGCAGGTTGCACAGTCTGTATCGCGTCGCTGTGCTGGACAGACGAGCACCACGTTTCCAGCTGGGGTGTGCCAGGTGTCGCGTGTCTCGTCACTGTCGACGGCAAGCACGGCGGGAAGGCCTGAGGCGATCGCGTGATCTGCGGCTGACTCGGTCTCGGTTGAGACGTTGATGGTTAGGCCTTGTCTGTTGGCGTAACGAATCAGTGAGAGATTCTCGCCGAGGTTCAGGGCGTGATGCGTGTATGTGTATGCCTTGAGATTGCGACAAGCGGCGACAATGCCACGAATAAAACGGCGAGAGATACGACCGCGAACATGTGGGAGATCGCCTGCTTGGTGAAGCCTCGTAAGTTGTTGCGCGGGAAGGGATGCCAGATCTGCGCAGTGCTGAGCGAACGAGACCCCGCGCTCTCCTGTGGTTACCTTCTCCCAATGCAGGCGCAAGGGACCGCCGCCGTCGGCGTAGCAGCCATTAAGAAGAAAGGGACAGGATGGACTACAGGTCGCACGCGATGAAGTGGTGACCGGTATCTTGCCGGTTTTGCGGTTACCGCTTTCGCGGGTGAGATGAAAGCGGAGGCGTGAGAGAGTCATGGCGAGAGGTGAGAGAGAATCAGAAGGGGCAGGACCACGTATTGCGCTGACGTTCAGTCACGAGCTGATCGCGACACAGTAAGTCGATGAAGGCATGCCATGCCTCCCGTTTCGCTATGGGGTCGTGATCGTAAACATTTGCGACACATTCGCGGAATTCTGCGAGCGCTTCGGTTTTTTTCATGTTCAGACAAGGTCGAATAGGTCATCCATGGCGCAATCAGCGATCAGCTGTTGAAGCTCGCATTCTTCGCGCTTGCATTCTTCAATGGCGCGATCGATTCGCGCTAAGTCGCTTTGAAGCTCTGGGCCCATTGGACAACCCTCGGAGACCGTCAGACGGGCTGCCCGTAGGCTCTGCATCGATTGTCTTGTGGCGATCAGGCCGTCTAGGTGATCGCGAGCCTCTCCAATATCGGAGAAGTGGACCTCGGCCCAGGTGCAGTCTGCAGCCGTAATTTCATGAGTCGACATATCAGGAAAGAGACCAACGACGGGGTGTTGATGCAGACTTGACGCCATAGCGATCTGCGATTTGCTGCCAGGTCAGACCCTGACGGCGAAGCATCCGCACGCGACGGGGTCGGCTCATAGTGAGCACGTCGACAAGGGCGATGATGCAGAGGAGAGGAAAGGCGACCTTAAAGATCGCCGCGAGAAAGAGAGACAGCATTAGCGAGAGGGGAGAGAAGGAAGGACAGGGGAGGGGCCAGGCCACTTGACGGGCTTAGGGGGAAGCGTCTCACCAGGAAGGACAGGGCGAGGGCGTCGAATAGCTGAAAGCATCAACCCTCCACAGCCCACAGGGGGAGAGCGCAACCATTGAGAAGGAGAGTCGCGCAGCTATCGGCTTGACGCTTACCGGCGGGGGTGAGCAAGGGAAGGCGGGGATTCTCACCAGAGCGAAGCTGAACGGCGAGAGAGTCGCGAGAGCGAGAGAAAGGCATTGATTCGGGATCGGTGCGGGAATGCGAGAGGAACCGCTCCGATGCACCTATATATAGGTCAGATTCCGAGGGCCTGTGTCGCACGCTGTGCCACTAGTCCAATCGCACACTGAGGCCGCCTTGCTGTTCACTTTCTTGCGCGGTGCATTGTTAAGCACAACCCATACAAACTAGGTTGACATTGAACCTAGAAAATGTGACGCGTTGCTGATGCCTACTCTCAGGCAGTTTGTGACGCTTACTCTCGCACAGTTTGTAACGCTTACCGCCTGTTGCGACTGACTCTCAATTGCATAATGCGTCTGCACGCATAATGAGAACGATTATCATTCTCAGTCTTGTTGCGAGTGATTCTCAGTTGCATCAGTTATTGCGAGTGATTCTCAATTGCGATTAGCGCGTGATAATGATTCTCATTCTCAGGGTTGTTGCGAGTGATTCTCAGTATCACCGATTTTGAGAATGATTCTCATTCTCATTTTTATTGAGAACGACTTGCAATAAACCGACCTTTTTCCGGTACAGCCTAAAACCGACCCCTTGCAAGAACTGAGCCTAAAACCGGATGCTTGCAAGAACTGAGCCCGCGTAAAACCGAACCCTTGCAAGAACTTAGCGCAAAACCTGCGACCGTAATCGACGAGTGAATTCGTCAGTCAAGGTCTGAGCTGAAAGATCGAAGAATTTAAATTTAGGAGAGTAGGACGGGATTCGTCCTTCAGTCATCACGCGATAGAAGCGAGTCCCAGCCCTGCGTTGCTCGATCTTGTAGATACCAGCTTTTCTGGGATATGAGGTAAAGCGTCGCTTGAAGAAATCACTTTCCAAAGCCTCGCTATCCACGTAAACGTATTTGTTGCTTAGACCAAAAGCAGCACCACTTGCCCCTTGATAATCAGCAGAACTGACGCCACCTTTGACCGCGCTGAGGATCTGGTTGTATTGGCCTGGCGTCATGTTGCCGTATCTATTTGTACGCACCTTTGGGCTGGACAATGCAGGACGCAGCAGGGTTCCACGCGGTCTGGCCTGTGTCTGCCTGCCATCGATCTGCGCGACAACCGTATTGGTCAAAGAGCGTTGGAAGCGTGTTTCATAAGCACGGCCTCCCCGAATGTGCGGGTTGAGGTATCTGCTAGGCGCATTGCCTCCAGGAGCATCATCACGAACAAAGATTCGAGCCTGCAATCCATCTTCTACGACCTTAGGTTTGTCGTACAAAAAGCTATTGAGCGTGAAAGGGACAGGTTTATCAAAAACATTATTCGCTTCATCCTGCAATCGCTTGCGCGTTTGAAACAAGGCTTGATTCAGTGAAGTTGTCGCAGCATTTGGTAGTTGTACTTTGATCAACTCGTTTATTGGCCCGATGAGCTTCTGAGGGTCAAAGCGAATTGTTGACATCTTTCTACTGCGTTGTCGTCAGCATAAAAAAAATCCCCCTGGACGGCTACCAAGCCATCGACAGGAGGATCCTCTCGCAAACGAATCATAGCAAGCTGAGGGACGTTTGATCAATGCATGGGGGGAGCTTGGAGTTGCCCCATTGATCGCCCATCGCATCAGCCACGCCTTGATAGGTGCGACTACGCTCTTTCCAGCGGTCAGGCCCAGGAGGCATCATGTGAACCTTGGGCTCACGACCGTCAACACAGTCTGTTGGCCTGAGCTTTGGCAAGTTTTTTAGCCAAAGGCATGTGGCCTTTACTTCACCATGCCCGTACTCCCATGGCTGAATGATCTGATCAGGCGGGCGGATTGCAGAGCTGATCACGCTGACTGGGTTTTCAATGCACCAACGGTCAATCGGCGCATCCATTAGCAGTCGAACAAAGTCAAGCGCGGCTTGCTGCCTGCCGTCTGCAATTTTTTCAGGAAAATGCCGCGAGCCAGAAACTGCTAGGTGCGTGCAAGGCGGATGCGCGACCATAAGATCCCAGCCTTCGTAAAGAATGTCTTCGACAGGGCCTTGGTAGTGCGGACCATTAACCTCGGTAGGCAGCAGATCACAGCTCACTGCATTGTGGCCATGCCGAATGAAAGCATCACGAACACGGCCAGAGTATTCACAAGCAATCAAGACTTTCATAGCACCATGATGGTCACAAGCGCACCTGCAGGTTCATCACCGACGCAATAGCGTTTCTGCGCGTTGATGCTGACGATCTGAGAGTCGTCTTTCAAGAGGTGGGCGTCTGTAGCAACCCCATCACCCAGCGCCCGCACAAGCTTATCAAGGTCTGGTTTGCTCTGATGCATTCGCGGTGCTTTTGTTGTTAAACCTGACTTGTTGAAGTGTGACTTAGGGCGAGGGAAGCAGAAGACGACAGACAAGGCGACAGGAGCATCGATGACTCCCGGAGGGTCCATAGCTTTGATTGTGTCTGCGATCTGCCTCCTCCAAGGCTTGAGGGTCTTTGCATTCACGTCATAAAGATGCCCTGACCGTGAGACAGACTTGCTGCCTTGCGGTACAGGGACACCAGGGACAAAGAATGTGACAGCAGAGCTAATCGATGTATTTGAATCTGTGTCCAATGCAGGTGCCACCAGCTCGACAGGCTCTCGTGATTGATTGCCTCACGACACAGTAGTGCTTTGCAGCAGCAGAAGCAGAATCGTATGTGCGACCTGTTGTGATGCAAAGAACACGCTTAGAGACACCGTTGCGTTTTGGGAATCGTTCAAGGATGTCTTTGGCTAGCTGCTCGTCGTCTAGGACCGTCAGTAGATCTTTGTATTTGATGCCTGCAAACTTGTGCGGTTTGGCGCGAGCAAAGCGTCTGACCTCTTTTAGAGACACAAAGCGATGACCATTTTGAGGGTTGCGATAACCAACAGGGAGGCCTTCTTCTGTCCAGCGTTTAGTCACTTCACGTGAAACACCAAGCATTCTTGCAAGTTCAGAAATGCGCAGCATGACGAAACGAGGTTCAGAATTGAAGCCAAGATCGTTGACACGCTTCCTGAATGCTCTTGAAGTACGAGGTGGCCAACCTTTCATTCCAGCGCAGCGCTTGAAGTCACCGTAGAACTTGACGAAAGGTAAGTCGTTCGCGTGTTCAATGATGTAATCGTCTTCTTCTTTTGTCCAGGGACGCTTGTTGGCGTAAAGAAAACGCCTGCATTCAGGTGAACAAACAAGTGATTTTGAAAGGCGATTACCGGAGACGCGATCACGCTTAAAGAGTTTGCCGCAGACTTGACATTCACGACGAGGTCTGTTGGGGCTTCTATGATCCATGCTGAAGCACTATTCACAGTGCAGGGAGAGGGTTGCTAATTTGATGCCGATACTTTCAAACAGTATCGATCGTCCGCTGTTGGGGCGTCAGCGGTGAGGGTGCAGATGCGTGAGTCGGCCTAACGTCCCACCCTTTGAGGCCAGTCAGGATGACCTTCGAAAGGAGGAGAAGGCGTCACTGGCTGCTTCAGTTCAAAGATGGCAATAAGGGACCAACCCATGATGATCCCTAGGAGCATTGCCATGAAACCGATGACGATGTCAGGTGGATCCTCTTGATGCATGTTCAATCCTGAGAACGCGGATGTACCACTCTGCTTTGCGCAGATCTTCGATGCCATTTTTATCGATGTAACGCCAGAGGTATTTGATGCAATTACCTTTCAGGAAGCCTTCAAAGGCATCAGGCGCCATGGAAGCACGAATAGCATCAATGCATTGCATCTCACCTGTGCCGGACTTGTAGTGATCAGGATCGATGGGGTTAGTCATTTCACAGTCCAGAAAGGTTTACCTAGCTTTTTAGGAGCAAGGCCAAGTGCAACATTGACCGATTTAACTTCTTTGAGGTTTTCTTCTGCTGCTTTGACATCAGCGCATTTCGAGAAGTCGTAGGTGATGCGTCCTGGCGAGAAGACAAAGACGTTGTCGTCATAGCGATAGGTGCGTTCAGAATCAGCGTCTTTGATGTCATCAAGATCACCTGCTGCATGAAATACAGCAAGATCTTTTTCGATCAGTTTGATGTGCGCGTCGATGTCGTTGCGTTGATCTTTGAGGCGTTTGAGTTCGACGAGCTTACGAATAGCTTCGTTTGAGTAGGCGGCGAGTTCAGTCATGTTCAGGGGTAGGTTTTAGAGACAGGTGCGTGAACAGGTTCAAGCCACTGGATTTGATTCCAGACGTGGCAATAGTCTTCGAAAGCAATTTGTTTTGCCTCAAGGAAGGAGTTAGCGCGAACGACTTCAAGGACGTTTGCCCCTTCAATGCGGAAGTAGTAGCGGTTCATCTTTCAAAATTGTCTTGATGGTATGCTGAGATTAATTTGGAAAAAATAACTTGGCTGCCTTCGATTTGATGGCGATATTTTTCCGCAAGTTTTTTGTGTTGCTTGGTTTTTTCGAGTTTTTCAAGTTTTTCGAGCAGACGGATTTTATAATCAATTTGAGACTTAATAACCAGTGCCAAGTGTCGCACTTGACCGTGCTTGAGTCGTAACTGAACAAAACGAGGTTGCTTGGTTTGACTGTTCATTTGCGAGAGAGGCGCAACGTGGTGCTGCGCATACCGGCAACTATACACTCCCCGAGGCGCGTTGTATCAGGTCGTAGGCCTCAATTCGCTTAGTCCAATGAGTCTCATGATGCAGAAGCTCATCTCCTGCAGCTCCTACAGGGAAGGCAGGCTGATCAGGGAAGGCGTATAGCGCCATGAAGCGAGTCACCTGTATCCCGTAGTTCTCAGCAAGACCCAGGCGATAGGCCTGCAGCTGACACATCGCCTCATCTGAGATCTGCTTTGACGGCTTCGCCTTGTTAGGTGCCTTCGTCTTTAGATCAAGCAAGCAGAACTCACCATTGATCTTGATCAGCGCGTCGAGAGTGCCTGCAAACGGCACCAAGCCCTCATCGCTGCAGACCTGATGCTCAGTGCAAACGACATGATCAAGATGCTCCCAAAGGCGGCAAGACACGAGATGGTTACACCAAGGCGCGATGTCTTCTGGAATTGGCGGATCTTGATTCTGCAGGAACTGCTCAAACCAATCATGAATGCGTGAACCGCGTCGAGCAGCTTCATTGCGTGTTTCCTCAGGATCACCACCTTCAGCGATGATTTTCGCCTTCCAACGCTTCAATGCATAGCGAGTGGCGTCTGATTGTGTTGCACTCAGGATTGAGGTAACAGAGCTGTATTTGAGATCAGGCTTCTGTTCATTGAAGTAGTAACGCGCTTGCCCTGCAGGGTTTCGCTGTATTAGCGGCAGAGGCTGCAGCGGCACAGAGCAAGCGCAGATACTCATATGTTAAAGGGACTGATAGAAAGCGTCATCGTCTTCAGAGTCCCTGATTAAGTTCTCGTGAGGTCGATGCGTCATGTTGATGTTCAGTGGGTGACGTCTCCAGGTGCGTTCATTTGCAGCCCAACCAGCAGAGGGCTGATCAAGGTTTTCAAGAGTCCAGTACCCCTTAGCAAGGCCATCGCGAAGCGTGAGCCTGATCGAGGCTTGATCAAATGCTTGTTTCATAATTTATTTTAAAAAGTTGATGCCTTGCAGCCATCTAAATCAAATTAGAGTTGATGCCTTGCAGCCAAGAAAATCTAATTAGAGCTGTCCAAATGCAAAGCATCAAAATTTTCTAGCAAGAAACCAGGGAAATCTTAAAAAGAGCTGAGCAAATTCTTGCTCGAAAAAACCTAGCACATTCCGCAAACATCCCGCATTGCCAGTAACACAGCTTTACAGGCGTATCTATATCTCTTTTTAAGTTCAGCAAATTTTACATATTGCTCGTCGGACAGGTCCTTGGGCAGATAGCCGTTTGCAAGATTTTTTTTGTGAAATTCAGCGCCAAGAACGCCTGCCTTGAATCCCCAATGCCAAACATTGGATCTTGCGATGCCACCTTTAAAGTGATTTGGCTTGTTTTGAAGCAAATAAGACCATGTTTTATTTAACGATAATGGTTTTTCTTTAAATAACCTAGCGTCACCGTTCCAGTCAATAAGACTACACCATAGGGCCAACAATACACTTGACGATGATTCCCCAACCTTTCTTTTACTACTCAGCAACCAGAGCCTTGTGTCATTATAAATGTTTGAGGAAAATTCCCCTTCACGATAACGTTGCTCAAAGCATGCAATAATTTTAAGATATTTCTTTTCGAATAAATCTATACAGGGGCAAAAGCTATTGGCCGTTTCAGGACTTTCACGATATTGATTTAAAATTTCGTTCATATCTTTAATCTGTTCAAACATCCATCGCTCAAAGTCTGTCCAATCACCAGCAGGTCGAGGATTGAACTTTTGAAGCGACTGTACGCCAATTTGTAAAGCAGCCAGTCCTAGCGTTTGTGCGTCTATTTTATCAGATTTTTGTTGCTCAGGAAAAAACGTAGCTCTGTAGCGAAGTGTTTGCGATTGAGGGAATAAACGTATTTCTATTTCTTTCCTGCGAGCATTTTCTTTTAAAATTTTGAGTTCATTGAACGTGTAAGGCTGTGCTCTGCTTACTTTGCGCTCTTCATTACGTGGTTGCAGATGCCCATTCTCAATGACAATGACATCGCCCTTTTTGCAAAAATTCAGGGTCAAAAAAGTTTCGTGTGAATGTTTTTGATGAAAGTTTTCATCAATAGAACTCGTGACATGAAAGAAGCCGCTTCCGTAGTCGGCCCCAAATATTCTTTGTTCATGAATTTTGGGCTCTTGTTTTTTGGGCTCGAGGCTTGACTCAAACAAATTGAACTGCTGTGCGGTCATCAGAACAGCTCCTTCAGTACAGGATTAGTAGCAGGCTCAGCAAAGCCGTCCTTGGCAGTGAAGACACGAGAGGCAGGGTGCTTCGTCTCGGCTTGCTGTTGCCCCTTAGAAGGCTGATCGAAGCGGTTGTAGTTCTGCATTGTGATGCCTTTCCACTTCCCATTGATGGCTAGCTGAAGCTGCTGCTCGACGACAGCGGCACCATGAGCATCCAGCATCTTGATCAATTCACTGTTCAGTAGAGACCAAGCGCGAGATCCTTTAGACCCACCTTTGATCCTCCAGAAGTCCTCGATCAGCTCTTCGAAGGCCTTTAACTCGTCGCGAACAAGCCTTTTAAAAGGGGGTTTCCTAGGGTTTCCCTCAGACTCCTTTCCGATACCTTCCCCCAAAACTCCACCAAGGAGGGAAGAACTTCGTTCTTTAACAGCCGGAACAGCCGTTAAAACCGGTTGAACCTCTGTGGGTTCAATCCTTTCATGTGACTGGTGATTCTCTGTGGGGTCTTCCGCACCAGCAGAGCACGTGGCTAGTCTAGCGACACTGTCAAGGGAGCGCAACTGCATCTCGCAAAGATAGGCGCAGAACGCAGACAGAGACAGGGATTTGGGTTTTCGAGCTTTCAGGAGATCGGCGAAATCGTCCTCCAAATACAGATTTACTCGTTGTGTCACTTTGACCGGATTCGGGTTGAAAAGGCACGTCTAGAGTGTCACGACGACACAAAGAGATCAAGTGCTGAGCGATACAGCTTTTTGAGTCTTATGAGACTGCTGATGATCAGATGTTCATACGTTCAGATCGTCCTACCATCAGCACGTCCCACCATCTGATGATCAGAACATCAGACGATCAGCACTCATGGCTCAAGCAATCAAGCTCCGCATCAAATCCAAGCGTCGCAATCAGATCGTCATCTCTGTCGATGATGAGCTGCATGAAAAGCTCGCTGAACTCGCCGAAGCAAATGGCCTCAGCATGAGCAGCACCTGCTACGAGATCCTCAACCAAACCGTTGACCTCGTTGAGTGATGCAGCTCCCCTACCTCGCAGGCGTCGTCACTGCTAACGACGTTCGACAAAAGGGCACAGGGTCTTATGCCGCCGACTTCGTGTCTTGGGCAAAGATCATGCAGCTCATCAACAAGCACGCCCCTGGCTGGATGCCACAGCTAGCCGTCACACCTGAAGGCGACAACGTCTTTAAGGCCCCTGACGGCACTGGCTACGTCCAAGTGTCCTTTATTCATCCTGATGAAGGGGAGACAACGGAATGGTGCCAGGCGGTCATGAACAATCGCAATCAGCCTGTTGCTTATGGCTCGATCTCAGCTCGTGATGTCACTGACACTCATCGCAGGGCTATCTGTTCTGCTGCTGCTGCTTATTTCTCCCTTGGCTACGAGCTGTGGGCCAGAGAAGAGTATGCAGAGGCAGAACAACTACCTGCCGATGCCGATGCACCCGTAAAGGCCGCTTCTGAACCCAAGAAGCCTGCAGCAAAGAAGGAGGCTCCCCGAGCCCAACCTAAGCCTGCAACTTCATCGCCAGAAGTCAGAGCAGAACTTGAGACACAGTTGATCGAACTGCTTCAAACCAAGATGGCGAAGGGCGACACCCTTGCTTACCTTGACGAGAAGGCGACGCTGTGGAAGCTCACTAAGGGCGGGAGCCGCGTGCAGCAGATGAACGTCGACCAACTTCAGATCTGCATCGATGAACTCAAGTCCCGAAAGCCATACTAAGAAGCGCGTCAGTGCTGTCTTAGATGCAGATGTTGTTGAACATCTGAACCGTCAACGCTTGATGCGGTTGCAACGTGATCCATCTTTAAAGATCACGACTAGCAATCAAATCAACGAAATCCTCCGTTCACACTTCGAGATCCTTTAATGGCTGACTATCAAGAAGCCTTCACCGCTCCGTTTCGCATCATTGAGAATCGGAACAAGCGTAGTGATCGCGCACCATCTCACAGTGCTATCTTCAACTTCACCCGTGAAGAAGCGATCAAAGCAGCGCAGTGGTTCATGCAGATGGCAGAACGTGTCGACACTGATGGCACCACCTGCAGCCTGTGGGACAAGGACAAGCAAGCGGCATATGAAGTGCCTGGTTTCCCTGTCTATGCGTCCCTGTGGGGCAAGGCGGGCAAGCTTTCACCTCCAAAGCCCACCACTGTGTCTGACGGTTCCGCCAGCAGCCAAGATCTTCCTTTCTGATGTTTGATCTTTCAAAACTGATTCAGGATCAGGTTCCTCCCGCAAGGACCGGTCCTGGTCTTTCTTTTTGCACCGACCCAAACGCTGACACGTACGAGTATGAACTTCGTCTTCGGGGCCAGTCTCTTATGCGTGGGAGCAAGCGTGCTTCTAGCGAAGAAGACCTTCGCAGGATGCTTGACAATGTCTACCCAGAGCAGATCGAAAGCATTCAAATTCTCAGAAGCTTCAAGCCCAGTTGATCAGCGGCGCAAGCTGCCGATATGAAACCAGAGAAAAAGCGTGAGGTGGAGCATTGCCTCAGGATTCTGCTGATTGAATTCCCTGATGCTCATGCCTACACGCTTGCTCTGAAAGTCTTTGTCTCGACCGGCCATGAGATTCAGGGTCGACAAGTTTCCCATTTCTTAAAGACCGGTTCAATCGACCTGCTTAGCTAAGCCCATGACCTCTAGCTACCATCGAGACATGCCAAAGGATGACGACATGGCTGTCAACACACAGTTCATGTTCACCGAAGGGCACATCAGGCTCTTGATCTGGATGTGCGAAGCGCAAGCTCAATTCATCGAAGAAGCTTGCGATGACGTATTGAAAGAAGGCAGTCGGCCAAGCGAAAACCTGATGCATTGCCGTGAAGGGGTAGCAGACCTCAAGTGCTGGGCGTTGCGTCTTCTTGATGCCTTAGAAGAAGAAGATGACGACGAGGATGAGATGGATGATGATGAGGCTGAGTTTATTGAGTCCCTCTCAGAGCAGGCCAAGACCGATGTTGAAGCACTTAGAGACGCACTCCAGGTCCGGTGGAACGTACATCGAAGTGCTGGAGGACAAAAACGGCGAGCTCCACTACAAGGTTTGCGGAGTTGGTTACGCTCGTTATTGTAGTGATCTTTGGCAAGCAGAATTGTACGTTGAAGAGTACAATCAGTCTCGAAGAGATTGACGCAAATTGTTTGCAGCTTCTTTCATGAAGTATCTAGACTTGCGGCGCTCTAAGAAGAACAATTGCAGCAGGTAGCTTGCCATTTTGTGCATAGATACAATGTCACGATCAGCAAGACATTGCTGCAGCATCATTCGAATTTTTTCCTGCTGAAGCTCCTGTTCAAGCGTCAGGTCAGGAATTGATTGCTCTTTGTCTGGCATGTTCAGCGGCCTCCTCAGCCCGAGATTGTGTGTCAAAGTATTCGGGAAGATAGTTCACTACACCATTCGTGATATACCAAGCCTTGAAATACCCTGTACCGTAATTTACGAGTTGAGCGCCTGAGTCATTCATCTTGGTGGCCGGTGGATTCATTTGGTATCTAAGCCTTTGCGCATCCCTCATGTTGCGTACAATTTGTCTAGATGGGAAGGCGGGATGCTCTCCTGTATTGATGAGATTTATTTCGTCGGACGCAGGGAGTCGAAGAAACGGTTCAGATCTAGGATTTATACCCTGTGGGGCAGCAAGTGCGCTTATTGCGGCGAGGTCGCCCGTTCCCTTGATCACGTCTTGCCAAGACATAAGGGCGGGCTCACTGTTATTGAAAATCTAATCCCAGCGTGCTTATCATGCAACGGCCATAAAGGGTCTCAAGACTTCGCTACTTGGTACAGAAAGCAACATTTCTATGACGTAGAACGCGAAGCCTTGATCTGGCTTTGGATCAATCAGAACTCACCCGATGACGATGCAGCACTCGCGTGCGCGTTTTTCGGCGGATTCTCGGCAATTGAACAGCTCGATTTTCTCTCCGCTTATGCAGAGGTAGACAATGCGGCCCTCAACGATCGTCTCGCGGACGATGACTTCACGTAGCTTTTTCATCTGCGCTGCCCATTACGCTTGCATGATTGTTATAGCGCCCAGTGATTGAATAGTCTTGTATCGGCGTGTTACTCATACGGAAAAAGATCATCTGTCCGATCTTCATGTTGGGATAAAGCGGTAAACTCCAGTGCCGACGAATGTTATTCAATTCGAGCGTAAGTTTGCTTGAATGCCAGCCAGGATCTGCCCAGCCCGCGAGAGCGTTCGTGTACCCCTCCCTTGCTCTTGAACTCTTCAATACGAACTGCGCTGCACAATCAGAAGGGAGATTAAAAGTCTCCATCGTGTGTGCCAACACGAACTCTTTTGGCATCAACATGTACGGATCATCTTCAGTGCGATCTGAGATGTCGACACGAATCAGCTCCTTCTGGTCTGCGACCTCTACAAGCAGCTCAGTGCCCAAGGTGACATCGATCGATGCTGGGTTCAGCAGAGACGGCCTAAAGGGCCATACAAGCTGACTGGCCTCGCAAAGGCTACGGATTTCCCAGTCGCAAAGAACAGTCATGGGCGAGAAGAAGTCGCCCTCAGACTACTACGACCGGTTCAATCGTTCATATAACGCTTCGCCTTTTCGTAATAGTGAATCCGGTCATCAATGCAGTTGTAGCCACCGTTCAAGCGACGTGTGCATTCATAGATGTCACCGCGATCGCATAGCGCAGCCCAGTTGTTTTCTTCAATCCAGCAAATTGCGCACAGGAAAGGATACTTGTTTGCGACGTAATCTGTTCCCTCCATGATGCGATCATCTTTTGTGCCATTTTTTTCCATCCATCGCGCAAATCTAGAGAAGTTGTATTTGCCTGTGAGTTGGATAACTCCACAGCCACGATACCTATATCCATCGCCAGGTTCTGTATTGCCAAGGTCAGAACGATTGTCATACATGCGTGTGAAATAAGCACGATCGCCAATTTCAGTCATGTATTTATATCCTGCCGTTTCATGACACGTTTGCGCCACAAGCATTCGACGTTGATTCAAACTTGTCATGCCAGCAGCAATAACAAGTCGATTCAAATCGTTCATGAAAGCATCATCAAACAATGCTTCGTTATGACCCGACACCTCTGCGATCTCACGCCTTGAGATCAGCCAATCCGGGACGGTCTCAGGGATTGATGTGCTCCAAGTTTCATACCAACCCTGATTGCGATTCAATAGATCAGGATCTGCTGCCAACATCGCAGCCTCAAGTTCACTGATAGCAGCCACTTGATGTGACTTCGACTTGAAATACTTGAACAGGTCAAGCAGCCGGATCGGGGTCTTCGTCATTGTTGAAAGGTGATTTGATTTGCATGAACCCGCCCAGAGGCGTTTCGCCGTCCTTCTGCTCAGTAAACTCAGGCCGACGCTTTTGACGCTCAAGCTCTAGGTCGATCAATTCAGCAGCTTCTTCAACCGCTTGATCAAGCTTATGCGGCAAAGTGGCGTAAAACTTTCGAGCACGAACAGCACGATGCATGCGCTTTGCATCACTCAACGTGTCAAAGCGCCACAGCCACATCCCATCTCTGGGAATCAGCCCTTTTTTGATTTGATCGCACGCAGCGCTGTGAACACTAGGCCAATCACGCTGTTGTCCTTCAGAGGAGACAGGGCGATCAACTCGGAGGCAGCGGCCACCACGATCCAAAAGGCTGGATGAGTAATGAGGTCTTCCATAATCAGAAGAGATTCGACTTCAGTCTAGTCAGCTTGCTCTAAAGCTCTCAACCTTTTCTCGTGATCATCTAGGCGCTCTTTATGATCGCTTCTCAATGCCGTGATCTGCTCAAGCACCAAGGTAATGCGCGCATCCATCACGCTGCTGCGCTTATCAAGACGCCACAAGGCCCCAACGCCTGCAGAAATAATGACCGTTGCAATGCCGGAGAATAAATCCACGCGGCGTTCTCCGAACTGCTGCTTTTAGTTTATCGGCACTGCGTTCTCTGTCGCAAACGCTCTACTTCAGCTTGCACCACGTGAATTGCGCTGTCTTGCTTTACGTCATCAGGCAATGCGCCCATCTCGCCGCGAGGCCATTTGATGCGAAACTCAGTATTCTGATCGACATTCATTTGCATCTTGGTTAATTCATGCTCCAAGTGATAAATCTTGGAGTGGATGCCAGATGCCCACCAGACAGCAATACCAGCCTGAACAGCAAGCGCAATGATGCCGCTTATGAGTTCAATATTGATTCGTTCCATCTAGCCTTTACAGCTAGAAACATTTTATCGGCCCTGCCCACGAAGCAACTTACGCCCATGATTTGCGCGTGAATTTTTACCGTTACCTTGGCGGGTTTTCTTTGGCTTGCCTTTG
>Ga0070753_1001113_pt1 | contig 15478 bp, 8 predicted proteins | sample VirMetDEL_Aug_31_FD_77441 | JGI IMG/M metagenome (GOLD analysis project Ga0070753, IMG submission 77441) | Aqueous microbial communities from the Delaware River and Bay under freshwater to marine salinity gradient to study organic matter... | ecosystem: Environmental > Aquatic > Marine > Coastal ... | reverse complement strand
TACTACAGTTGGATCTGGTAAATCTGAAGTATTCCTGAGACAAACTGCTGGATCTTTTATCCAAGGTGAGTCTATTAGCATTAATGGCATCTCTACGACCCCTAGAACCGTCAATAACATCAAGCAATACGGTGCTGGGGATGTCAGGATGGTCTGGCAGGATAGCAGTTCTCTGTCTGGTTATACGACGGATTTCCAAGGTGATACCGTTTTAGACTTTATTGTCCCAACGGGATTTAGTGTTGCTGATACAATTACTATCAACAATGCTGGTGTTACCACATCTGCTGGAAACAACTTCATTAACTTTAAAGTCGGTGATGTTATTCAATATCAGAGACCTGGATTCTCCACAGCAACTTACAACAGAGTAAGTTCTGTCGCAGCAGATGGTCTTACGATGACTTTATCTGCCGTTGTTAATATTAAAGGAGTGTGTGATGGTTCTCTTCCAAGTTCCACAACAACAGTTCAGTTTAAAAGAGGTAGATCTTCGATCAGAAATGAAGAGCAGGGATTCCTTTATGCTCCTCTGGATGATGGAAACATTGCTACAGTAGATTTTACTGGATCTGATCTTAAGGCAGTTGTAGAGGCAACAGGAAAAACTACCAATTCCAGTGGTGTTCTTACACTGTCCGCTTCTGACATTAGTGGTCTTACCGATATCCTCTTTGAAGCTTTTGATGAAGAAAGATACTCCATTATCTACAGTGATGGAAAAATCGAACCACTTCGTGATGATCAGGTATCTATTTCCTCCAATGTAGTAACTTTCAATGGTCTGAGAGCAAGTCAATCTAACGTAAATGTTATTGCTACCGTTAGAAAAACTGCAGTTCAGAATAAGCAGAAAGTTTACAATAGAGTTAGAACTCTAGAGGTAACAAGATCCAAATATAGTAATTCTGGAACCAATGGAAACAGCAGCATCAATGATGGATTAACTAAGAGTCCATACTATGGACTCAGAGTTCAGGATAAAGAAATCTGCCTGAATTATCCCGATGTTGCTAATGTCTTTGCTGTTTATCAAGCAATTGACGAAAATTCGGTGACTCTTGACACCCTGAACTTCTTCACAAATGCTGATATCAATGATAGTGTTATTCTTGGTGAAAATGTAATTGGTAGTACTTCTGGTGCTGTTGCTAAAGTTGTTACAAAAGCAGCAAATCAAATTACCTTTGTTTATTTGAACGAAAACAAATTTGCTGCTCAAGAGAACGTTCTGTTCCAAGAATCCAACGTTATCGGTCAAATTCAGTCTATTAGTGCTGGAAGGTACACCGATGTTACAAACAGATTCACTCTGAATAAGGGTCAAAAGAATCAATACTATGATTATGCTCGTTTAGTCAGAAATGATGGATATTCTGAACCAAATAGAAAACTGTATGTCGTTTATGACCACTATACAGTTCCATCTAATGATGAGGGTGATATCTTTACGGTAGATAGTTATGGAGCAGAAAGGTTTGCTAAAGATATTCCTTTGATTGGTAATATTAATCAAAGAGCTTCTGATACTTTAGACTTTAGACCTAGAGTATCTGTCTTCGATCCATCTACTGCTACTGCGTCTCCGTTTGACTTTAAATCTAGAGTATTTACTGATCAACCAAAACTTCTTCTTGCCGCAAACGAAAGTTCTGTAATTGGATATACTTTCTATGTTCCAAGAATTGATAGACTTTACTTAGATAAACTTGGCAACTTTGTTTATGTTGAAGGTGTTGCTGAAAGAACACCAAAAGCACCAGAAAAAGTTGGTGATGTAATGCTTCTGGCTACCATTGATATTCCTGCTTATCTCTATGATGTTGATACTGTAAGTATCACCATGGAAGATAACAGAAGATATACAATGCGTGATATTGGAAGACTTGAGGATAGAATTGAAACTCTAGAAGAGTTGACCTCTCTCAATCTTCTTGAACTTGAAACTCAGTCACTGCAAGTTCAAGACGCAACGGGTCTTTCTAGATTTAAGTCTGGTTTCTTTGTAGACAACTTCAGAAATGGTGATTTCATTGATCCTAGATCGGTAATGCTTCCTCAGGATGGTGTTCTTAGACCATTCTTAGATGCTACGACACTTGCTGGTCTTTTAGCATCTAATACAAATACTCCTGATAATGAAATCGATCTTGCTGTTGACTTTAATCTTCTTGACCAAAATGTCAGAAAAACTGGACGTATTGTTACACTCAACTATTCTGAAACTGAATATCTCAGCCAACCACATGCTACCAAGGTAGAGAACGTTAACCCATTTAACGTTGTACTTTATAACGGTAGTGTTCAGTTAAGTCCCAAATCCGACTTCTGGGTAAGAAATATTTGGGTTCCTGGTGGAAGTGTAAGAATTCCAAACCCAAGCAGAAGAGGTCAAACAGATACGGTTGTAAGAACACTGTCTAATAGACCAGACAGGTTCATGAGATCTAGGAACGTACAGTTTAATTCTGTAGGTAATAAGCCATATGGTAGATACTATCAGTTCCTTGATGGAAATGGTGCTGTCGATGTTATTCCAAAACTTCTTGAAGTTGAAAATGTAACTGGTGTATTCCAAGTTGGTGAGACTGTTGTTGGATCTGTTAACGGTGTTGATATTATCAGATTTAGACTGGCAAGACCAGATCACAAGTCTGGAGCATATGCCACACCAGCAGTTTCATACACAATCAACCCATACGACAATACCACCACACTTCCAACCCAATACTCTCTTGCTTCTACAGTTCTGAACGTAGATACAGCAGCACTTTCCGCACAAGCTCAGGGTGCTTATTCTGGAAGAGTTGAAGTTGGAACTAGATTCAGAGGATTGAATAGTGGTGCTCAAGCAACTCTGTCTGATATCAGACTGATTGCTGATAATGGTGGTGATCTCATTGGATCCTTCTTCATCAGAAATCCAAACGGGTCTCCTACACCCACAGTAAGAATTACTACTGGAACAAAAGAATATAAACTGACAACCAGTGCCACAAATGCTGAACCATTACCTGGAAGCAAGTTAATCTCCACTGCCGTTACAAATTACACTGCTAACGGAAGAACAATTGTAAGACAGAGAGTAACTGCTACTTTCTATGATCCTCTGGCACAATCTTTCTTAATTGAAAAAGAAGGAGCATTTATTACATCCGTTGATGTATTCTTTGCTAATAAAGATTCTGGAAATATTCCAGTTGAACTTCAACTCCGTACAATGGAGTTGGGTACACCCACAACGACTCTTGTAACTCCAGACGCAAGAGTTTTGGTAAAACCAGAAGATATTACAACGTCTTCTAATGCTTCTGTTGCTACTAATATCAAATTCCCATCCCCAGTTTATCTTGAACCAAACCAAGAATACTGTATAGTTCTTCTTGCTGATACTGATCAGTACGAAGTTTGGGTTGCTGAGATGGGTAAAAAGACCGTCAACGCAAGTCAACTTCCTGCTGCAACTGGTGTTGTATACAGCACTCAGTATTCCATGGGATCTTTGTTCTTGTCTCAAAACGGATCCATCTGGACTGCTAATCAGTATGAAGATATGACGTTCAAACTTTATCGTGCGAACTTCTCATCCGAATCTGGAACAGCATACTTCTATAATCCAAAACTTGATATAAGTAATGGTGGTTCTAGAAGACTTGGTGAAGATCCTATTCAGACTTTACCAAGAAGACTGACCATTGGTGTTACCACAATGTCTAATGGATATGCTGGTATCTCCACACTTTCTATTGGAAGAAAAGTTACTTCTGCATCCAAGGCATATAACTTTGGATACGTCGAACAGCAGGGTGGTCCTGTTGCTACTGGTGGTGCTGGTATCTTCACTGGTGGTAGTGGATATGGAACTCCATCTAACCCAGTTTCTACTTTCAACATCAATAGCAATGGAAGTGGTCTGACACTCAACGTAACTGTTGGATCTGGTATCAGTAACGTAACCGCTGTTTCTGTTGCCACATCTGGTTCTGGATATGTTGTTGGTGATACTGTTGGTCTCACCACTGCCGACATTGGTGGATTTGGTGATGGTGCTGTTATTAGTGTTAATAGTCTCTGGGGTGTTGACACCTTCTATCTCACCAACGTACAAGGTGAAGAGATGACCGTTGGTGCTGGTCTTTCTTACTATGATAATAGTGGAACAATCGGTTACTCTGGTGTTAACGTTGTAACAACCAACGTAACTACTGGTGATACAAATGATGGATCTTGGTTCTTTGTTGATCATTATGATCATGGAATGTATGCCGATAACAATAAGGTAACTCTTTCGAAGATTAGACCCAACACACAAGTTAATGTTCTTGCTGCAAATCTTGGTGTTGATGATACCGTTGTTTCTCTTGCTACCACTTCTGGACTTCTGACATTTGAAGGAATTGCCGTCGGTGCTGCTAATACTGGATATCTGGTCATTAACGATGAGATCATCGCATATGATTCTGTCGGAGTTGGAACAGTTGGTATTCTTCAAAGAGGTGTTGATAACACTCTTACGATTGCCCACAACACAGACGATCAAGCACTTAAGTATGAACTCAATGGTGTTTCTCTGAGAAGAATCAATAAGACTCATGATATGGGTTCTGTTGATAGAACTATCGACGGATATTACATCCAGATCGATAGGTCAAACAGAGATACCGATGATACTCCAAACCAAGAACCACAACTTTCCTTCAATACAAACTCTTTGGTCGGTGGAAACTTGGCTGAGGCAACGCAGAACGTTCAGTTCAACTACATCGCACCAAACTTCGATGTAGTAACACCTGGAGATGCTACAGGTGCTTCGGCAAGAATCAGAACCGTTTCTGGTACTAGTGTTGATGGATCTGAAGTATCGTTCTTGGATCAGGGATATGAACCAGTTGGTCTGAATACTATTAACTCACTCGAAACACCAAGATTGATCGCATCTAAAGTCAATGAAGATGCTAGAACAACCGATCTCCCACGTAGCAAGTCGTTTACCTTAGGTGTCCAACTTGAGACACAAAGTAATTATGTTTCTCCATACATCAATCTTGACACTGCCAACCTGGAACTGTTCTCCAACAGAATCGATAACCCAGGACTGAATTATGCTACTGATGGTAGAGTCAATTCTGATGATACAGATCCACACTCTGCGATCTATGTTTCTCAGAGAGTTGATCTTCAGCAACCAGCAACTTCCTTAAGAGTTCTTCTGACTGCTGCCAGACCTTCTGACGCAGACTTTAGAGTCCTTTACAAGTTAGTAAGAGCAGACTCTAGTGAGATTGACCAGACTTATGAACTGTTCCCTGGATATGAAAATCTTGTTGATACGGATGGTGATGGGTTCGGTGATCAGGTAATTAACATTGCTGCCAACACTGGACATCCAGATGTCCTGGTTCCACCAAGTCTGACTCCAAATGATTATCTGGAATATCAATTCACTGCTGATAATCTTGAACAGTTTACTGGATATGTAATCAAGATTGTATGTACAACAAATAATCAATCTAAGGTTCCAACATTCAGGGATATTAGAACGATCGCACTGGCATGATAAAGGTAGAGGGACATCAAAACCTCTATCGTGATCCTAATACTGGTGCGATAGTAAATACTGATAGACGGGCATATCTAGAGTATGTCCGTCAAAGAAATTTATTGACTAAACAAAAAGAAGAGAAAAGAAATTTAGAGCAAGAAGTCTCTAGTCTTTATGAAGAAGTTGCTGAATTAAAGAAATTAGTCCATGACTTATTAGGTAGATAAATACCTGTATAGGGTGCTTGTGATTAAATGGCTGCCGTATATGTAACTAATTTAACTATTAATGCTGGCGTGAATTTTAGTCAATCTTTCACGCTGGCAGATACTGCTTCTGACGCACCTATTAACTTAGCTGGTTATGGACACAGTGCCTTTTTAAGGAAACATTATACCGCTACAGACAGTACTCCCTTTGTGACAACAATTGATAACCCAGCAATCGGATCCATTTCCGTTTCCATGGGTTCTAGTTTGACTTCGACATTAAAACCTGGAAGATATGTTTATGATGTAGTTATTGTAGATGGAAGTGGGACAAAAACTAGAGCGGTTGAAGGTTCAGTTATCGTCCGTGGAGGAGTAACTAGGTAATGGCAAACAACATAAAAGTTCGTGTTGGTCAGACCCCTGCAGTAAAAGTCTTAACATCTGGAACCATTTCCGCAGTTCCTTCCTTTTCAGCATTAACTGACACATCGTTCTCTGATCTTACTGACGGTCAGTTTGCTGCTTATGAAGCTTCATCTGGACTTTGGAAGAATACCTCCACAGCTCAGTTTGACATCGATGGGGGTGTTTACTGATGTCACAGATTAAATTAAAAAGAACGTATGGCATCGGTTTACCTGATCTGCCTCCAGTAGGCACAGGTGTAACCGATGGTGAACTAGTCTACGTATACGATACTAACAACCTTGGTGCTGGTGGCACCTACAGGAAACTCTACATTGGTAGTGCTGCTGGTGTAAACACACTGCCTTATCCTGTAGGCGGTCAGTACTACATGGAGAGACTTCCTGATAACCTAACTCAGGAAGGTGTTCTGTTACCTAGAAAGGTACTCTCTGCTAATGCTAATGCCTTAATCGACAGAATCCAAGTAGGAAGTGGACTGTCTGTTTCTGGTATCTCCACCTTCAAGAATGACGTATATATTGAAGGTGATTTAGATGTAACTGGTGATATTACCTTTGATGAATTTACTGCTAGACAGGTAGTAGTAACTGGCATTGCCACCGTAAATGAGGCAATGTCTATTGGTGGAACCCTTGGTGTCCACAATGCTTATATTGCTGCTGGTTTAGTAACATCTTTAGTCGGCACATATGGCACAATAACCACCTTTGACTCTGAGACTGGTGATATCCAGACTCTCAATGTCAATGCTGGTCTTGCCACTGATTTTGCTGTTACCAACTTAAGATCTCAAGTTGGCATTATTACTAATGCTTACATTGATGTTGGTGTAGTAACCTCTCTGACGGGTACTGCCGCAACGATTACCACCATCGATGTAACAAACCTCGATGCCGTAAATGCCACTCTTGGAAGTGGTATCTTTACTGACATTCAGGTATCTGGTGCTTCTACTGTCACTGGCATTGCCACTTTCCAAAGTGACGTATATGTTGCTGGTAACTTAAATGTTGTCGGAGACATTGTATATGACGAAGTAAGAGGTCGTAACCTTAGCATTGCTGGTGTTGGTACTATTGCCAACTTCAATAGTGGTCTTGGTACGATTACCACTCTTGACTCCGAAACTGCTGATCTTAATGATGTAAAGATCACCTCTGGTATCATCACCAGTCAGGTTGGTACTTATGCGACCATCACTACGGTCGATATTGAAACTCTAGATGCCCGTGATGTAAACATCACTGGACTTGCTGTTACCGATATTGTCGGTACTGCTGCTACAATCACCACTATTGATGCTAATACTGCTGATTTAGTTGCTGCCAACATCAACGTTGGCATGATCACCAGTGCCTACATCACTGCTGGTATTGTCACCGATATTCAAGTATCTGGTGCTTCTACTGTAGTCGGTGTAGCAACATTCCAGAATGATGTTTATGTTGCTGGTAACCTGAACGTCATTGGTGACGTTGTATACGATGAGGTAACTGGTAGAAACATTAACATCAGTGGTGTTGGCACGATTGCCAATCTCATCACGACTGGTATCTCTACAATCCCAACTCTGGATGTAGAAAACCTTGATGCTCTTGATGCCAAGATCACAACGGGTCTTGTAACGTCTCTGACTGGCACCTATGCGACGATTACAGACACTCTGACCGTAGGAACGGCAATCACCTTCAGAAGTGGCATTGTCAGTGCTACAACCCTTACTGGTGAGATTGTAAGAGTTGATACTGCCATCTATGATAGTAACAACAATGTAGGTGCTGCCAACTCCATCCTGACGATCTCTGGTGGTAAGTTAATCTGGCAGAATCCTCAAGAAGCAAATATCTCCACGTCGTTTGCTCCTGGCAACACCTATTATGTTTCCGAAAATGGAAGCAACGATAATGAAGGTGACAGACCAGAGAGACCATGGAGAAACGTTGGATACGCACTGACACAGATCAGCAACATCGGTGAAAACGATGTTCTGAATATTAGTGCTGGTGTCTACGAAGAAACTTTCCCACTGACGGTTCCTAGAGGTCTGACAGTTAAGGGTGCTGGTCTTCGTGCTACGAAGATTATGCCAACAACGGCAACAAAGCAGGAAGACTGCTTCCTGATGAATGACAGAACCGTTGTTGAGGATCTGACGGTTGGTGGACTCTACTTTGACACCCCAGCAAATAAAGGATACGCATTTAAGTATGCTCCTGGTATTGCTATCACAAATAGATCCCCATATGTTCAGAGAGTAACCGTTCTGAACTTTGGTAGCAATATCACTGCCGATGATCCATACGGATACAATACAGCAGATTCTCCACCATCCTTCTACATTGCTGGTGGTGGTGCTTACGTCGATGGTTCTGAGGTAACTAGTGATTCTCTGGAAGCAGGATTCCTGTTTAACGAATGTACCTTCATCGTTCCAAACAGCAAAGCACTTTCCTTTACTAACGGTGCCAGAGTTGAGTTCCTGAACTGCTTCTCTTACTTTGCCGCAACTGGTATTGAGGGTCTGTCTGGTTCTGTTGGTTTTGCTCCTACAGGTAAGACAAGACTGAGAGCAACTGGTCTCACGACAGACGTTGGAGTCGGTAACACTGTTACCTACTTTGATACTGACGGTGTAACTGGTCTGGCAACTGGTATTGTTGCTAGTGCCGATGCCACTTATTTCAGAATCCAAGGTAAGAGCACTGGATTTGAAGTTCTGCCAAACAGATCTGCTCAGGCAGTTACCTTCAATGGTGACGCACAACTCTCCACCAACTTCCCCAAGTTTGGTACAGCAGCACTGTATCTTGACGGTACAAACGATTCTATTAGTGCCGAAACGTCTGGTGGATTTGGATTTGGGACTGGTGATTTTACTGTTGAGTTTTTCATCAGACCAGATGAAATCACTGGCAAGAAGACTCTGTTTGACCTGAGAGATGGATCTGATTCCGATACTGCGATCAACGTTGTTTCTCTCGGTGCTAGCATCGGTCTGCAGGTAGGAACCACCACTGCTATTCTGGGCAACACTGGACTGAGCACTGGCACCTATTATCACGTTGCCGTTGCCAGAACGGATAGCAATACCAAACTGTTCATTGACGGCACACAAGAGGGTTCTACCTACTCGGATAGCAATGACTATGGAAGCACCAAGCCAATGGTCCTTGGTGCCGAATATGACGGTGCTACAGGTGCTTATAAGGGTTACATTGATGAGTATAGAGTTGAGAAGGGTGTAGGCAAGTACAGAGCAAACTTCACTGCTCCAGTAGCAGAACTTCTGGGTGATAGAGACACCTCTGTTCTTCTCCACTTCAATGGTTCTGCTGGTGTAACCACCACTGCTGATGACATCATCGTCAATCAGGACATTCGCATTGAGCAAGCTGGTGGTGGAATCGGAACCGCAACCAAACTTACCCTTGCTGACTTCAGTCAGTTCGGTGCTGACATGCGTTCGGTCGGTTGTGCCGTTGAGTATGGTCAGAAGGGTGTTGTTGCCGATGGTGACGGTGTTGCTCTGAGATTCTTTGCCGTCAACTTCAACTTTGTCGGTTCTGGTGGAGACTTCTCTAACGATCCTAACCTTGCTGTTCAAGCAAACGAGGTTACCGAACTCAACAACGGTGAAGTTTCCTATGTCAGCATCGACCATAAGGGTGACTTCAGAGTCGGTGAGGCATTCTTCGTCGATCAAGAGAATGGAACGGTATCCTTCACTAACCAGGTAACAAGCCTTCAGGCACTTTCTTCCCTGACGATTACTGATGGCACTAACAGCAGTGTTATAACTCCTACTAGTGGTCAGTTTGGTAACGTCTCTATCTCTGGAAACAGCATTGAGACTCTCTCTGGTGATCTCAATCTTAACCCTGCTGGTTCTGGTGAAGTCAATATTATTGGCAACGTAAACATTGCTGGTATTCTGACAGCATCAGTCGTTCAGATTGATGCCTTCCAGAAGGGTGATACTTCTATTGCTCTGGACGACACTGGTTCTGACGGCACTATCAGATTCAATACTGATGGTGTTGAAGGAATGCGGTTGGATAACAACCAAAACCTTGGAGTCGGAACAGACGCACCAAGAGCAAGATTGGATGTTGTCGGTGATACTTTAGTTGAAAACATTACTGCTACTGGAATTGCTACTCTCACCCAAATTGATTCTCCTCTTGGTGAGTTTAACACCATCAACATTAGTTCTGGATTTGCTACCAACTTCACGTTCTCTGGTATTGCCACATTCCAAGACAATGTTTACTTCGGTGACAACGATGTTCTGAACTTTGGTAACTCCGATGATCTTCAAATCTACCACAGTGGATCTGATTCGATCATTAGAGATGTCGGCACTGGCAGATTGTTGTTACAAAGTGACGGAACCGAAATCAGACTCGGTTCTACTTCTGGTGAAAGATACGCAGTTTTCAATAACAACGGTGCTGTAGTTCTCTACTCTGATGATAACCTGAGATTCCAGACTACAACTCACGGTGTTAACGTTTATGGTGGAATCAACGTAACTGGTGTTTCCACTTTCACTAGTGATGTTCACTTCTACGATAATGATAGCCTTTTCTTTGGACTTAGTGATGATTTAAGAATCCGTCATGATGGTTCTAATAGTTACATCACTGAGCAGGGTCAAGGTAATCTTTATATTCAGGGTGATAACTACATCCTCATGCAAAGCACTGGTGGTGAAAACTACCTGATTGCTGGACTGAACGGAGCAATCGAACTCTACTACGATAACGTAAGAAAGTTCCAGACCACTGGTGTTGGTGTTACTGTACTTGGCAATACATTCACCCAGTCTCTTAACATAAGTGGAGTTACAACAGCAGCTAACATCGAGATCGGTGTTGCTAGCACTAACACAATAAATAGCAAGACAGGTGCTCTCACCTTAAACTCTGAGATTGGCAGCAACGTTGCCATCAGCACTCACGTCAACATTGTCGGATTCCTTTCGGCAACTGATGGAATTTATTATGATTCTGGTGATTACAATGGTCCTAATGGAATCGCATTCTTTGATGGTGACGGATTAATCGTCAGCAGTGGTGCGACAACTAGTGGTATTACAACTTCTAATTATCTTCTCACAACCAACGCATCTGGTGTTCCAGTGTGGACAGACGTATTTGACGGAGGCTCCTTCTAATGGCAAAACCGAATAGTAGACAATCACTTATTGATTATTGTCTCAGGAAACTAGGTGCTCCTGTCTTAGAAATCAACGTTGCCGATGAACAGATTGATGATGCCGTTGATGATGCTCTTCAGTTGTTCCACGAAAGACACTTTGATGGTGTTGCCAGAACTTTACTAAAGTATCGCATCACTTCTGATGATAAATCTCGTGGTACTGCTGGTCCTGGTGGAACTGGAATCACAAGTGAAACAGCAACCTCTACCGTTGGCACATCATTTACTTGGTACGAAAACGCAAACTATATTCAGGTTCCAGATTCCGTAATCGGTATTGAGAAGGTATTCAAGTTTGACTCCAGTTCCATTTCTAATGGAATGTTCAGTGTCAAATATCAATTATTCTTGAATGATATTGCATTTGACCTTGGATATCAAGGTCTCCTGACCTATGCGATGACTAAGAGTTATCTTGAGGATATTGATTTCCTTTTGACAACTGACAAGCAGTTGAGATTTAATAAGAGACAGAATAGATTATACATGGATATTGACTGGGCAAGTGCCGTAGTCGGTGATTACATTGTTTTAGATTGCTACAGGATCATGGATCCTGATGACTTTACCAATGTTTATAATGACTCTTTCCTGAAGATGTATCTGACTGCTCTGATCAAGAGACAGTGGGGTCAGAACCTCATCAAGTTCAAGGGAGCAAAACTTCCTGGCGGTATTGAACTTAATGGTAGAGAAATCTACGATGATGCTGAGAAAGAACTTGAGGACATCAAGAAGAGAATGCTTTCAGAATACGAAATTCCTCCCCTTGACCTTATCGGATAATGGCACTTAATCCATTCTTTTTACAAGGTTCTCAAAATGAACAGTTCCTTATTCAGGATCTGATTAATGAGCATTTGAGAACTTATGGAATAGACATTTATTATCTTCCAAGAAAAGTTCTTGGTCAGGATAATATCATTAGAGAAATTGAAGCATCAAAGTTTGATGACAATTTTGTTCTTGAAGCATATCTTGAAAACTTTGATGGATATGCTCCTGGTTCCGACATTATGACAAAGTTTGGAATCAATCTCCAAAATGAAGTAACACTCACTATTTCAAAAGAAAGATTTGAAGAATTTATCCAACCATTTTTGGGTGAGTATTCTGAAGAAGAAATTCTTCTAACAACTAGACCAAAAGAGGGGGACTTAATCTATTTCCCATTGGGAGAGAGACTGTTTGAAGTAAAGAGAGTAGAGCACGAACAACCCTTCTATCAACTTGGCACAAACTACACATATAAATTGGAATGCGAACTGTTCCAGTATGAAGGTGAAGACATTGATACAACTATTGATTTTATCGATGATGAGGTAAAGGAAATTGGATATATTACAGAACTTACCCTTGTTGGTCAGGGTGTAACTGCTTCTCTCAGAATCGATAACTTTGGTAGAACGGGTATTCTCCAAAAAATTGTTTTAACCAATGATGGTGCTGGATATACTAGAATTCCAACAGTTTCTATCAGTACCTCACCTGCGTTGCTTCCCAACTCTACGGCAGAAGCAGTTGCTATTACTACGGTAAGAAGTGGTGTTCATTCGATTGACAGAATTTTAATCACTAACCCTGGATTTGGTTATACCGTACCACCAACAGTAACTATTACCAGTATTGCTAACACTGCCCCTGGTGGTCAGGGTGTTTACGGTTCTGGTGCTGCTGCGACTGCGGTTCTTACTAATAGTGGTATTACTTCTGTTCGTATTCTCAACGGTGGTACAAATTACTACAACACACCAGTTATCTCCTTTGGATCTAGCACGGGAATTACACCTGCCAGAGCAGAAGCAGTTATTACCAATGGTGTTATCTCCAATATTCTCATTTCCGATACTGGTATTGGATACACTCAGGCACCAACACTCAACGTCTTGCGTACTGGTGAAGATGGTGCTCTGATCGAAAGCAATTATCAATACAATGAAGAAATCGTTGGTCAAGCATCTTCTGTAACCGCAAAGGTTAGAGATTGGAACTCCACTACTAAGATTCTTAAGGTTGGAATAAATAGTGGTAGATTCTACGTCGGTGAGGCAGTTATTGGAACTGCTTCTTCAGCAAGGTGGAAAGTGTCATCTTATAATGATTATGACGAATCATCTCCATATGATCAAAACGAAGAATTTGAAACTGAGGGATTGAGCATCATTGACTTCAGTGAAGATAACCCATTTGGTGACTTCTAATGTTAGGAACTTATTTTTACCACGAAATTATTAGAAGGACTATTGTATCCTTCGGCACTCTTTTCAATAACATTCACATTCAGCATAAGGATAATGATGGAAATGTTGTTGATGACATCAAGGTGCCATTGGCTTACGCACCAATGCAAAAATTTCTTGCTAAGATTCAACAGCAAGCAGATCTAAGCAAACCAGTTGCGATTACTTTACCAAGAATGTCATTTGAAATGACTGGAATTTCTTATGACCCCACTAGAAAGACAACAGCAACAAAAACATTCAAAGCAGTAACAGGTAGTGGTGATATTAGACAAGTATATCTTCCAGTTCCATACAACATTAATTTTCAATTAGCACTTTATGTTAAATTGAATGATGATGCTCTTCAGGTAACTGAACAAATTCTCCCATACTTTCAACCATCTTTTAACTTGACCGTTGATCTCGTCTCTTCTATCGGTGAGAAGAAAGATATTCCTGTTGTATTGAATGGAATTTCCATGCAGGATGATTATGAAGGTGACTTTTCAAGTAGAAGATCTTTGATTTATACCTTCGATTTTACTGCTAAAACTTATCTGTTTGGTCCTGTTGCTGATTCTTCTGAAGGTCTCATCAGAAAAGTTCAAGTTGATATGTATACAAATACGGATCAGACTATTGCTAAGAGAGAACAAAGATATACTGCCGTTCCCGATCCTATTGATGCCGACCCATCCGATGATTTTGGATTCTCGGAAACATTTGAATTCTTCCAAGATTCTAAAACCTATAGTCCTACCCAACAAACGGATATTTAATCATGTCAAAATATGATGGTATTGATAAGGCATTAGATGTTGAAGCATCTATTGTGCCAGAAGGTGGTTGTTTACCTAGAAAAAAACAACTGAGAGATGCTATTGACAAAACTGATATTGATAGAGATTACGAATACAGTAGGGGTCAACTTTACTCTATTATCGAAAAGGGTCAGGAGACTCTAGATGGTGTGATGGAGTTAGCACAAGAAACCAACTCACCTAGAGCATATGAAGTTGCTGGTCAATTGATTAAGAATGTTTCTGATGCCACTGATAAACTTCTTAAACTGCAGAAAGAGTTGAAAGAACTAAATGCTGAGGAAAAATCCAGTACTACTAATATTACCAATAATGCTTTGATTGTTGGTACTACAGCAGAACTACAGAAGTTAATCAAGCAAGGATTGTTAGACGAAAAGAAAAATAAATAACTGAGTAGATAGTGTTTGGAATGGTCGAATGAATGAATCGAACAAAAGTGGTGATTCTTCTTTGCACGACTGGTTTACTAAGAGTCGTGCTTCTGATGGCACCCCTGGTTGGGTTCAGTTGGGTGGCAAATACGCAGGGAAACCCTGTGCCAAACAACCAGGTCAGACAACCAAACCAAAGTGCGGTTCAAGTAAAATGAAACGCAACCTAGATAAGGGTGAAGAGGAGACAGCATTTCGTCGTAAGAATCGTGAAGATCCCAATCCAAATAAAAAAGGTAAAGCTAAAAACGTCGCAACTGAAGAAATGAACTTAGACGAAAAGTGCTGGCAAGGTTACACCCAGAAAGGTATGAAAAAGAAAGGCAACAAAACAGTTCCCAACTGTGTTCCTGTTAACGAAATTCACGCATCGGCACATACACCGCACGAAGTTCCTTCGAAAAATTTAAAACGTCTTGTTTCAAAAGCAGTCAAAAGAGTTGATACTGATGCTGATGGTGATGTAGATAATAATGATAAGGCAAAGGGTGAACTTGGTGAGTTCATTCCTGGTGTTGGTAATAAAAGGCTTTATAGTGGAACAATGACCAAAACTGCCCAAAGCACTAGAATCAAATCCGTAAAAGAAGCTCTTGAG
>Ga0070753_1001101_pt1 | contig 15542 bp, 17 predicted proteins | sample VirMetDEL_Aug_31_FD_77441 | JGI IMG/M metagenome (GOLD analysis project Ga0070753, IMG submission 77441) | Aqueous microbial communities from the Delaware River and Bay under freshwater to marine salinity gradient to study organic matter... | ecosystem: Environmental > Aquatic > Marine > Coastal... | reverse complement strand
GAATCTAAGCGCTTCATCAGGGGTAGTATGTAGGAACTCTGCTTTCTGATAATTATAATGCATCCCAACACACTGATACAGCACATCCTTGTCCGGGGAACAGATGATTGTAGAGCGATTATCCGTATAAGAATAATAACTTACTAGATCATCTGCCTCAAGTTCAGGGACACTCCAGAATCCGTAGTGTTGTTTTAAGTACTCACGTAATGCATAGAATACAGGTGGTTTATCTTTCCCTTTGCGATTCCCTTTGTAGTTAGGATCTACCCCATATCTGAAGCATCTCTTCTCTGTAAGGAAACCAACATAGTTAGATGTATTACACTGATTCAGCATTGTAGTAATCCTCTGATCCACCCCATAGATAGCTTCCTCTAGAGTAGGCTTATCCATTTCGTAGTACATCAAAGAATCTGCATCTATCAAGCAGATATTCCCATCTCTGGGTAGTCTCTCGATGCTGCTCATATTACAGCACCTTTATCTCCGCAACCTTATCTGAGCGCTTGTTGAATTTCTCTATTATATTCTCCTTCATCTCTTCCCACTGCTCGTCAGTAAGAGCAGCGTAAGTAGAAGAGTGATACATACTACCGTTAACCCCAGCAAGACTGGAGTGTACGAAGTACTGAAGACATCTAATAGCCCCGTCCATAGAATCAGGGACAGCACCAACATGCATAGGGTCAACAAAAACGTTATGAATCTCACCACTGTACCAAGCTATGTATTTCAAACCACCAACGTGCAATCCAGGCACACAGCTTCTATCATCATCAGTATCTACACAGCTCCATGATGGGAGTCTGTGTACACACCCAACTTTGATAAAGTACTGTGGGCTGTCATACCCGTTAGCACCTTCGCAGTAGAACTTATCACCGTTTGGCCATACAGCTGGTTCAAACAGTCTATCTTCTACATGCTCAGGCTTGCCATCGTTCTCAATCTCACCGGTATCAATATTGAAGGTTCTCTCATAGCGAGGAACTTCTTCCCCGGTACTAGAATCATACTTTGTGAGTACCTCACGAGATACTTTGAAAGCATTAACAAGACCTTCCTTGGTGATTTTAACTTGGTACATAGTAGCACGCTCTGCAGCTATATCTTCACTCAATCCGTGCTCCTCCATCAACTCTTTCTTGAGTGTGGGGTGTACGTACTTCATGTCAATAAACTCAAAGAATCGCTTGGTGAATTCATCACCTGTACCTTTCCTCATCTTATTTCGAAGTATAGGGTTACGACACCACCGCATCCACAACTTAAACAATGGTTCGATGTCTACACCCGCATCCAAAGAATCGAAGATTCTATCTACAAGAGATTTTGGGAGGGGTATATCTATCACAATACCATCATCAAATTTGATGAAGTAACGTCCCGCAGGATCTTTCCAAAGCTCTGTACCCCCTGCAAAATTAGAGTGCACAGCCTTTGCATTAAGATCCTCCGTAGCAAGCAACGAAAACTCAGCGAGTATCCCGTTGTATTCTTCCACTGTAGCAGCATTATCAGCCTGTTCAGACAGACCAACCATCTGCTCGTAAATATCCTTCTCGTAACGACGAGAGTACGGGGTGTTACCGTAGCTGCCGGATATCAAATCACCTATCACGTTAATAGAGATCATAATGGTGGGTTAAATTCATGTCTGTTTTTCAGTTCAAGATACGCACGAATCTCTTTCCAAAATCTATCATTATCATAATGCGGTAGAGGAAAGCTGATACGTTCGAACAATGGATATAAGGGCTCAATAAATTCATCTATGTAATCTTTCAGCTGTATGATATCATCATCCATAATCGTACAGTCAATGTCTGCAACTTTAAACAGCTCCATGGACTTTTCAGCAATAGATTCTTCAGAGGGTTCTGTAGACAAGAATATCTGCATGTCATGCATCTTCTTAATCAACGTTAGTATCTCTTGAAATTCTTCTTCATTGCTATCAAAGTACCTATTTCTGTGAAGAGCGTATTTCCTATACGGTTTTAGTTTATTCAGTACAGCTGTGTACTTCGGATCAATTTCACCTAACTTTTCAAACCAATTAGGTATATGAGGTACCATACATCCGGTAACCCATTGTCGAACTTTATCGTGCATACTCCATTTGTTTTCATGTAGGACTGAGAAAAACTCACTGATATGTTTAGCATTGCTCCCCTCCAGTTTCTTAGACAATGCACCTGATACTTTGAACAGTTGTATGTCTGTGACCATGGCAGGTTCTGCGTTTACTGCATTCTCCCAACTCCCAGTATAGTCATTGCGAAAACGTATAGGCCTAAACTCAGTGAATACAGGATTTTGATTAGCCGCTGAAGTATCAGTGTTAGAAAACATATGATACCCCCCAAAACGAGGATAAACCTCCACCCATTCAGGTACTGTAGGGGCACAGATTACAGCAGCCAACTTAAGTAGATGTTCATCTTCCCCAGTACCATAGAATGTTTCTATGTCAGTGTTCTGGATTAACTCAAGAGGTGCTTCTACCTTATCCCAAACCCAATCTGAGATGTTAGAGCAATACTTCTGATCACCAGTATGCGGACGTCGCAATGTGTAGAGAACTACCTCATTAGCTAGAGTACGTCTTTCCTCTGGTGTCATAAAGCGATACCTATCCTTGAATGTAGCATTCTCATCTTCCTTCTCCAGGGTTTCCTCGAAACCATCTGGTACTTCTATCTCATCATAGTCGAACTTCACCAGTGGTGAATCCTTGAACAATTCCCAATTAGATACACGATAGAGATTGATGGAGTCAATCCTTGCTTGCACCTTTGGGTCGTCATAGACATTCGTTGGGTGATGTTCGGTGATAAGAGTAAGTGTTCCCTTCGTCATAAGGTACCGGTCCTTAGTGGCTGAAGGATTTCCTTGAACGAAATACAGATTATCCCAATTCACTTGTCCCCATCCTACTTCTTCTCTTTCAATTATTCTTTTCCCATTCTTATAAACCAAGCTCACGTTACGAACCTTGTAACCTTTAAGTATCCCATTGGGTGAAGCAAAGGTTATACTACGATTCCCAGGGAAGCTTGGTTTAATATTCTCCTTATCTACCATCTCACTCAGGTGTCGCAGCACAGTGTTACTGTTGTTGTTCTTGTAAACAACTTCACTGCACTTCTTCACCCAGGTAAGAAAATCATCTTCATTTAGCTGTTCATTTATTACATCAGCTGCATCTTGAGCTGCCCTCTCAATAGCACCTTGAATGTATCTCTTAGTATTCTCGTTCCATATAACTTTCTCACGCGATGGGGTTACATCCACACCATCTTGCAGTACAATTTCATTCCCGTTTTCATCTAGATATGACTGTCGGGCTGGGCATTTGATTGCAACAGCACCCCATAGTTGCTCCATTTCTAGCTCACGAAAATCTACGTACCCATAGTTAATACCCGTAGTGGCTCCTTGGGATTTAACCATGAGAATGTGTGGTTTTCTCCACGCGTAAGTATTTGAGATGATAAGATTATCAGAGTTGTAGAGGACTTCACTCTTGATTGATCTATCTACCTCACTACCATTTTCAGACACATACTTAAACTTCACATTACTCAAGTAATTAAGCTGATCCTCCACAGCTTCTGCAAACTTGTATCGGTTATGCTTCTTTACCCCGAAGCTAACCTTAGTAAAGTTCTTTGATGATGAGTTAATGTAGTAAACTTTAGTCCCATCACTGAAGGTTATATACCCATCAGCTTCGAACCTATTTACCATAAAATCTGTTTTATACGGATAGCAGTTGAATCTAAACAGCTTACCGTTGTGACAGGTTTCTACAGTATAGAAATCTACTCCTGTTGAGAGTGGGACTTTTGCTCCGAGTCCGAAGGCTCCGAAGTTCTCTGCTGTGTTTCTCTTTGTTGAGAATCCAAGCTCGAGGTAACCTTCGAGTCTAGTCCCCCCAAGACCCACGCCAAAGTCAGTAACGCTAAAATCATCGCAATACCCAATACCGGCTCTTTCGGTATATTGAATAGTAACATTACTTTCATCAGCAAGATGATCCACAGAGTAATAGCTGGGATCAAAATTAGAATCTTTGTATTCTTCTTCATTTCGCGTAATATAGTAATCTTTGACTGTCTTCTTACCTGACAATATCTCCAACGCAATCTCTTTCTCACGTTGTGAATCGCAGGCGTTAGTCACCAGCTCACGTACGGTTGAAGCGATAGGGGTAGAGTATTGTGTGGATTGAAGAACATCAAAGACAAGTTTCTCAGCGGAGACGTTAATCCGCTTCTGTACACCTTTAGAGTTAGACTCTACAGCTGTACCAATTGTCTTAATGCTCATGGTGTTTGCAATAAAAAGCCCCTACAACACTGTAGGGGCCATCATTTCTAAAATCTTTTGAACTGTCTCGATGTTCTGCTGCTGATTCCTCGGTACAAATAGTACCGGGGGATCATCTTGCTCCATCAAGAGCTTCTTAAACATCTTCCACTTGAGAGGGAAGCGTTCATTTGCGTAGCCTTTACACTCTATCACCCACCGACCATGGGGATCAACGAAATCAGGAGTGTATGTGATATCACGAACTTTGTATTTCTGCTTATCCGTGAACCCTGTCTTACCATTGTCTTCGTAGGACTCATTAGCATAGTGAAAGCCTTCCATGAGAACATATGTCTTCTTCTCATAGTCAGCTTGTATACTTGCGTCCCGTAGTTGTCTGTAACAATGAGCTTCTAGTAGAGATCTAAACTTAATACCATCTACCTCTTTAGCTGTTGCGTTTCTGACTTTCTTCCTTGTAGCTCTTGTCCCTGTTCTCCGTCCTCTTGATGACATCCTTTGCTGTTTCTAATCCATGATCTTTTATGAGATCAGAGATATCTTTACTGCAATAATGCGACGGAATAATTAGATTGTCAAGCCCATACTCAGAACAAATCCTCGCAGCCATGGTTTGTCCAGGGTTACGAGGATTATCAAAGTCATTGTCGTACAGTACTATGACTTCTTTGAAACGTTCCTTTGCTTCAGCGATTGTTTCTTTACTTGGCACAAGCATTTCTGATTGTAGAGCAATGGATGGGTAACCAAGCACCCCCAGACACATGATATCCTTGAGGGAACTTGTGAGAAATAAAGTCTCACCATGTTTAGGAAGTTGCCTATAGCCTTGAATACATTCACTACCCACATTAGAGCTCCATTTAAAATCTGCTTCAAGCGGACGGTAAATCTTATAACCGCAGTCAAAACGGTAACGATAACTGATACTATTGCACGAAAAACGTAATTCATTGATCCAGTAGTGAGAGATGGGTTGAACATCAAATATACGAAGAATACGTCTAGTTATGTGAAATTGACCCCAATACTGCTCATCCCTATACTCCCATGGACGGACTCTTACTTTAATTTGCGATTTTGTTTTCTCTCGTATTTCCGGTGCCACCTTTCTAACAGCAACCTTATTGCTACTAATAGAGCTAAGACCCAAACCAAAGACCATATCAATGTGTTTAAGACTGTCATAGAAATTAAGATTGTATTTGTATGAAACGTAATCAAAACAATCGAAGCTATGCTCAGGACACCCAAAGTCTTTGTAACGTAGTCTCCCCCCAAGCATAGATATAGATACTGTAGGGGAGTTGTCTTCTCTAAGGTCACTCTTGAATTTCTTCCCAGGCTCATCAAAGTTTGCACAGAAGTACTTGAATATCTGATACTCAGATACCTTTGATAGTACTGTATCTTTATCTAGAATCTCATTGCTTCGTCTTGCTTGTATCATGATAAATAGGGCCGAGCCTACAAATATAGACCCGGCCCATCAATATCAACTCCAAAGATCGTCAGCTGTCTCAGTCGCTGGTTCTGACTCAGACGGGGTAACTACCTCTGGGGTATAAGTTTGCAACTTAAGATCTGCATTGTACTCAGCATTAAAGCTACCATACTCATCATTCAGTGCACGAACGAAGATATCATCACGCTTTGGTTTGAGTCTCCCAAACACACGATTGTAAACCTGCTGATACTTACCATCCTTTACACCGAGAAGTACACGAAGTTTGTTGTCTTTGAGTGCAGTCACAAGTGACTTCAACTCACTGACATTCCCCTTCATGATACTATCAATTGACTCGAATGAGCACTCCCCATCATTAGGGATATTAGCCCATGCCTTGACAAAGTTGATCAAGATCTCTTCACCGGGATACATACGACGAACACCTTCTGACTTAAACCAGTCAGGGGTAGAATCAGGAGAGGCAGCCCAAGTAACTTGACCATACTTGTTAGTTACCTGATGCTTCCCTGTACTTGATTCCTTTCTGTGCTGATTACCGACAAGAATCTCAAGACGAGTTGTAAAGTTGTGCTCATCATTGTGCAACCAGAATGAAAGCTTACCTGTCTTGTCCCCCATCTCAATCTCATAGCTGGGCTCTGTCTTCATATTAACCCCGATAGATGCAAGCTCACCTAGGTTAGGGTTGACAGCAACTACACGTACAGGTGCGATACCTGTGAATAGGGGTATCCCACCCCCTGTTACTTCTACTTCTGAGGAATTAGATTGAATAGCCATTAGTACTCGTTTTCGTCTGTGTTGTCTGAGGGTGAATATTGTACAGTGCTGATCACAGACTGCATGCTTTGAGCAATACCTTGCTCGAGTGTAATCTGCTTTGGTTCAGTGTCATCAACAAGTTGAATGCGTTGAACCTTTTGTTTCTTGATACGAATACCCTTAAGCTTTGGGTGAGAGAAGATCGCTTTAGCTTCAGCGATAGTCATACCGTACTTCTTACGAATATCCTCACGACTCATACCATCTTCTTTGATGTGTGATATGAGCTGAGAAACAGTCAAAGTTTGAGGTGTCTCCTCCTGCGTCACATCTGGTGTGACATCTACTCTTGCGTCAATAGACATTGTAAATCGTTTTAATCAATAAAAATCTTACCCCAATCAAGTTCAGCATCTAGTCCTCGTAGATGCTCACAGCGGGAGCCTGCTGTGTCATCGTTTGTAGAATCAAACGATATCTTTGTGGTTTCTTCACCACGGTATACATACCCAATTGCATCAGCATTTGCGCATGCAATCTCACGAAGCTTACCGGACAGTGATAAGTCATTCGCTTTGACCTCTTTACCGTTCTTTGTCAAATACTTGTCTTTCAAGTGACCAACAAAGATTACATGGTCTGCAAGCTTAGACAGATTGAAGAACCATTTCATGAAACTCTTACGTAAGTATAGATAGCCTGCACCCTGGGGCAGAGTAAGAACAGACAATCCTCTGTTATCAGGATCAAAGTTCTTACCCATGGGTGTTTGCTGATACAACTTCTTTGCTTCCTCTTCACACCACACCTCGAGCTGTGTGATTGTGTCGATAGCAATGTACTTGTAAGGTTTCCCTTCGCTGATGATAGCCTTCCCAATCTTAGCGAGATCAGCGAGTGAATCTGCTTTGATCTTGAGTGCATCCACCATGTCTGACCCGTCCTCAAGGTCAATGATGAGACAGTTCTCAAGCTGTGAGAGGGCTGTGGTCTTCCCAATCTTAGGTGGACCATAGATAATCATATTCTTAGGTGATTTGCGGGCAGCTTTAACCACCTTTTTTGGAAGTGTCAATTCGCTCATTGATTGTAAATGTTGATAGATCAGTTTCAAATGGGATCATACCGAGTAGCCCATCTCTGTTCTTCTCGATGTGTACAGCCAAGAGACCTTCTGGTTCCTCCCCACAATAGCTGTCAGTAATACCATACAGATCGTAAGGACGCTGTAGCATCATAACTACATGCGCATCTTGACCTATAGAATCACCCCCGAACAAGTCAGTAAGCAATGGTTGATACTGTTGCTTAGCACGAAACTCTTGCTCGATGTTACGATTCAGCTGTGACAGCAATATCGTGATACACGTCATACGTGCTTGTAACCACATGCATGCTTTAGACAGCTCATTAAGCTTCAGCAATTCTGTCTCAGCCTTAGACCTAACAAGGCGAGAGTGGTCAATCAGATTGATAACTGTAGTACCGGGATACCTTATGAATACATCTTCATTAATCTTCTTGACTCTCTCCATATCCTGAGGTATAGAGCAGAAGAAGATAGGGTATTTCTTGTACTTCTGTACCATGGTTGCATAGATGTCGAACTTCTCTTTTGCAAGAGGGGATTCAACAGATAGCAGCTCAAATGTTTGCATCTTAGTATCCTTCGAACCTGCACGTAGTATCTGCTGATACCCTGGCATCTCGAAGCTCCAGTAGAGTACAATGATATTCTTACTGCTATTACGTTCTAGCACATCAAAGATCAACTGGTTAGAGAAAGCTGACTTCCCCACCCCAGGACGACCTGCAATGACATACATCTTACCGGGTTGTAAACCCCCCATCAGATTCTTGTTTAACCTACCCCATTTTGTAGGGTAAACAAGTCTGTTCCCATACATCCCATTCTTGACTTCGGCAATAGCCCTGTTCACATCCTGAGATATATGTCTTAGCTCTCTAATCCCAGTGAGATCAAAGTTTGCGGGTGATTCTTCCTGTCGTGCTTGTTGACTCATCTGAGATATCTTCGTATTGATCCCACGTATGATTGTTCACCCAAGTGTTGAGCATCTGCATGTACCCAAGTGTGTTAGTTGACTTACGCAAATCCAGTTCATTCTTCAAACACTGAACGATACGGTTATGCTTTGTAACATCAGTCCCAACAACCTTGTAGTACTTGCGCATAGCTTTCTCATTGTTTTTAGCAAGAGCATCCTTAGCACGTAGTACTCGGACATTCCCTTGATTATAAACTCTGAGAGGAAAGTGGGAGAGAAGCTCAGACCACATTCTGTCAAATGAATCTTGAAACAAATCCAAGAATGCTTGTCTAACAGTGTGGTCTTGCAGCTCCTCCCCCAACTTAATTAGGCCCTTGGTTTGCAGGGTCTCAGTGTTTGGGTTTAGTTCTAACTCTGATACTAAATCATAGCTTGTGGCATGCAAGAGATACAAATATACAAAATCGTCAGCACTTATTCCAAACTTTTTTAGAACATCTGTGTTAATCTCTATCACCATAACTAATGTTGTTATATCAGTAAGCCTTTGTCCTTGGTTTTAGGCGTGTACCTCTATGATTCTTGTTATAGATTTCACATAGATACGCTTCCCATGGGCCTTGACCTGATTGAGGGATTATTGTAGCAATCTGAGATCTGATCTTTTTGAATAGTCTCTTAGCATCAAATGTTGGATTTGTACGCATAGCAAGGACTGCAGCAATGAACCCACGCTGAGCAAAGAATGACTTTCTATCAATAAGATCTGAAATCTGATCAAGCAAATACTGTGTACTTACATCGAGTGAGTACTCATATTTACCGTCTTGAATCAATCGTGTTACATTCCCACCCAAGTATGCTGAGTGTGTAAGTTGTGCGAGAGATGTCATATTAAAATTGCTGTAATCATTCTCCCACATATTTAGTAGATCAATATAGTTTTGATTTCCTCCTTGTGCATAGAAGTTAATCCAGTCTAATATTCTCCACTGTACACTCTCACTGTTGACAGTCTTTAGGATGTCACGAAACTCTGATTCTGATTCATCCCACTTAGTCTTAAGCTTGATGTAGTACAGAGTAACGTTAGACCCATTCTCAACCTCCATGTTAAAGGCTTTAACCCTGTGCTGACCATCAATGATGTAATTGTCTGATGATACAATTACTGGGGTTACATTCCTCCCAATACGACGCATAGACTGCCTAATCTTTTCTATGTTCTTGGGGTAGAACTTATAACGATTTACATCCTTGAACTTAAAGGATGGGATTGATTTTGTACTGAATAGTTTGTCAGACATTTGATGTAAGAATTTGTGTGAGATCTATATCTCGTTGAACATTGTTGAGTGATTTTGTTGCTTGATCCATCCACTTCTCTTCTTGAGAGTCTTGTACGTACAGTATATAAACACGACCTCTTTTGTTTTCTTTGAAGCGAATTAATCTCCCAACACGTTGGATCATAGGTAAGGACTTGCTCTCCAACCCAGCTATAATCCCAATACCCACATCTGGTACATCGAACCCTTGATTAAGAGCCTTTGTACTGCATAATACAGATCCTTCAGAGTCTTTGAACTCTTGTAGAATCTTCTCACGTTGTTTCTGTGACTTCCCAGAGTGATACACCAACCCATTCAATTCTGCTCCCATGGCGTTAGTGAATTCATTCGTACCTGAGAAGGTTAGAATCTTTTCACCAGCATGGTGGTCGGCTATCTGCTTAGATACATGCAGCTTATTTTCTGCATGTTGCACGACAGCTTTACGCTGTCTGATAGCATTGAAAAATTGAGCTGCTGCACCTTTATCCCCTGGTCCACCACGTAGTATGCGATTGGCTTCAGCAAAAGCATCATAACCCCCGAGCTTGTACTTGCATTGTACAAAGAGATTGTTTGCTTTCTTGTAAGCTTGTCGCTCTACATCAGTCAACGTGATAGGGATACAATAGATATCGTATGGGGCTACAAGACCCATCTGTACACACTGATCAATAGTGATTGTGTATACTGTAGGGGCTAACTCCTTTAGTATATCTCTGTATTCTTCTTCTTCTGGTGGGGTAGCAGTCATGCATAGCAACTTGTCGTACGTATTCTTCTTGAAGAATTGTCTGTATACAGGTGACAACCCAAGATGAACTTCATCGCACACCACAATCTCGTAGTGATTGTTCTCAAGCTTATGTGCTGACTGATAGCAGAGTATATCTACCCTTGTGAGTAGTGCTGTGTGTCCCCACTTCTTGAACTCTTCTGCAAATTGCTCTTGCAGTTGAGTTGTAGGTACAAGAACAAGAGCTCTACCCCCATTTTTAATAGCATGAGCAACACCCAACACACCACACCGGCTTTTCCCAAAACCAGTACCAGCGATAATGCTACCGCAATATCCAGCCTTATGCCATGCGTTGAGTGCATTGCTCTGCTCTTTTGACTTAATATTTACTATACTCATACTCTTCAATCTCCTCTTCGAACTGCTCTATAATATGCAGAGGCGGCTCATCTATGAGTATAATCTCGTAGTCTGTGATATTAACGTATGCTGGTGTGCTTGGGGTGTTGTAATCACCCCTTTCCCCAGACTCAATATCATACTTGATCCTCAGCTCTAGACTCCCGATATCTGAGTCTATTGTTGTAGTCCATGTTTTTGTCATAGCTTAGTTCATTGTATTTAACAATTAAGTTCACCAACTGTCGACGCATACTTCGTTGCTCTCTCTCTATTATAGAAAGACGAGACATGATAGTCTCCATAGCTTGTCGTTCCATGTAGTTTTTGTTTTGCACCCTTGTAAGAGTACCCGTTTAGTTGTAGTTGTTGTTTTGATACTTCACAGCATCGTTTGTACAGCTCCTTAAATTCAGGATCTATATCTATTAACTCTTCGCATCTCTGCACTGCGACAGTTACTGTTGAATGATCCCTCCCTCCCATATACTCGCCGAGCCCTCTGCATGTATATGTGAATAGTTTTATTCTACATAGGTAGTAGAACACTTTCCTAGCGTCTGACAACTGACTAGTTCTCAATCGACTACGAAATTCATCACCTTCAATGTTGAATTGGGTACATACTGTACGTGCTATGATATCCAATTCCCCGGTATCGAAACAGTTCTTGTTTCGAATAGTCTTTTGAACCTGTGGTGATACTCCTGCATATATCACCGGGCTCATAAACTTGTTATCAATCATTGCGTGGTTTGTAATTGTGCGCCCTGCAGGACTTGAACCTGCGACCGAGAGATTATGAGTCTCCTGCTCTAACCAACTGAGCTAAGAGCGCATTTGAGTAATGATGCATTATTGAATCATTTTCTCATGTTTTTGCTTGTTTAATGTGGTGTCAAGTATTTTGTTTCATTTACTTGACATGTTTAATAGTTTTTCAACGTGTACCCCTACCTGGAATCGAACCAAGATTACCGCTTTAGAAGAGCGGAGTTTTATCCGTTAAACTATAGAGGCAATTGACTCACTCTGTGAGTAAGTCATCAATGCTCTGTTCAAGAGCCCCAACTGCTTCAGTAATGAATGTGCTTAAGCTATCATCTCTCATATCTACACTAAGTACTTTATCAAGCTCATGCTGTAACCCATTGATGTGATGCTTAAGCTTATGCTTAAACCTAGTCTCACCCCGTGTCTCATCAAGCAGCTCTTGCAATAGCATAGATGTAACGAATAGCTTGACTTCAAGCTGTCGTATAGTCTTATCCCCAACCTTTACTTCTCCCATGTCTTTGAAATATTTGTATCAGCCTTTAACAACCCATTAGGGATGATAACCTTTGCTGCTCTCTCCATCTCCATGGTCATCTTGCGTGCCCACTCTGATGCAACTTCTTCTTTGCATATTGTATCAATCTGATCATGCACTGTCATTACAATCTTGACATCTCCCTCCCAATTACTCTGTATCTCTTTATGAATGTATACAAGAGCTAGCTTGGTCATATCTGCACTTGATCCTTGGATTGGGGTATTCTTTGACGCACGTTCTATTGACCCAAACTCTTGAAGCTTTGACCTATCATCCCAAATCTTAGGGAACCAGGTGTCAAACCAACGTCTGCGTTTGAATGGTTTAAATGTACGTATATACCCATTCCGTGTACCAAATGTCCCAAGCTTTGTAAGGAAGTCTCTGATGTTAGGGAACTCAGTAAAGTATTTCTCTATGAGCGCTTCTGCTTCTTGCTTAGATATCTGTAGAGTATCCGCAAGTTTAAACGGTCCCATGCCGTAGGCGAGTCCGAAATTGATTGCTTTAATCTGCGTACGAAGCTTCTTCTTTTCATCAGCGTCCGCATTTCTCCACTTATCTTCGAAGACAAGGTCGGCACATACACCATGGAGGTCGAGACCTTTTTCAAGCGCCTCCAACCAAACAGGGTCTTGACTCCCATAAGCAATAACGTTTAGTTCCTGACTAGAGTAATCAGATGAGACAAAGACCCATCCCTGTGGAGCAATAAAGCAGTTTCTGAAGGTGTTATCGCTTGGAATCTGTTGCATGTTAGGTTTAGAGGATGAAACTCTTCCTGTATCGAGAATCTGTGAGAAATTTGTATGTACTCTCCCATCACAGCTGACGTAGTTGAAGAACTTATTACCGTATGCATTGGCGAGCTTGGTTCTCTCCTTGTATTTAATGTATTCATCGATCAATTTGTGTTTGTACCTGTACTTGTTGAGCTTCTTACCATTAACATCCTCAAGCTCAGGTACTAGTATTTGAAATAGTTTAAGAGTTTGACTTGGGGAACCCCAATTAATATGTGTCTGCCTTGTCTCTTCGACTGCAGCAAACATATCCACTTGTACCGGGAGCCTGTACCTGTAAAGTAATGGGTGTTGTAGTACAAGGTTGTCAAGTATGAGCTCTTGTTTGAATGCTAACTTGATATTATCCTCTGCCATAGCTATCCACCTATCCTTGTGAATCATCAAGCCTTCGTACTCTATCTCAGCAAATACTTTGACTACCTTATTCTCAAGACGGGCCACCTCCCCCAATTCATACGTATGTAATAGGACAAGCTGTTTCTCCCGTATGTCAAGTAAGTATACCACATCGTTTGCCCCATACGTAATTTGATCAACCGTAAAAGGTTGACCTTGGAGTCCGATGAATTTATTACGTGTCTCCTTATCGAGAGTTTTATTGAGATATCTTTCTGTGCACCTGGCAAGAGAGTATCCGAAGTCTTGCTTACCACAATGGATAACTCTCTCGACAAGATACGTATCGTATATTTCTTCCACCGATATTCCAGACCACTGCTTGATGAATTTGTAGTCGAACTTAGCGTTGTGAAAAACCTTTGTGATTTCATTTGATTCAAGTATTTCTTTGAGTGGGGAAATGCTTACAGTCCTTGTATCGATGACATACTGTCTGTCCCTGTCCCCGATCTGAAACATGATCATCTTCTTGCATGTGAAGTCAAATCCCTCTGTTTCAGTGTCAACCCCAAGTATTTGTTTTGACTTACAATATGCCACAACCTCTTCGATTGTAGCACTTTGTATGTCATTCAGTGGGCTGTTCTGCCCTACGAATCTTATTGAGTTCATCGTAAATGTAGCTTAGCATGTTGTTGGCTTGTTCCATGGTGTATGTCTCACCACGATAGAATACATTACTCCTGTTGTTTCGCGTGGCTAAACTAATCATCATCTCGAGTGTCTCTACATCATTTTCAGCAATGATCATTGCAATTTGCTTCATCTTACCCATTGTTTATTGAGTTTAAGTTTTGAAAAAATGATAGAACCCTGTTGTTCCCACCCATTAAAGGCAGGGTTCTATCGTTGTTGAATGGTGCTAACCAAATGGGTAGTTTGACCTTAAGACATCAATCCATCAGCTTCAAATACAGGTGTCCCGATGCTCTCTGCGGGAGTTTCTGTAGCTGTGATGAACTTATTCTTGCACAGTTGTGCAATTACAAGGTCAGTGTGACGATATACTGGCATTTCAGTACCAGTCGCCGGGTTGTGTGCAACCACGACTTCCCCTGTTGAAGGGTTAATCTTTGGTTGCTGAGAGTTCGAGTAAGGATTCTTCTCGAAGTTCTCTGTGACTTGCACTGCAAGCTTTGTGTCGGCTGGAGCGCCAAGCTGTGCATAGAAGTCATTAGCAAACATTACTTTGCTACCCATTGTTGCGTCTCCTTCCCTGGAGCCGAGGATAGCTGCAGCTTTGTCTGCATTAAACGAACGTAGTGCAGTAACACGTGTTGTATTACCAAGAGCTTCAGTTCCCTGCTCGAGTGAGATCAACAGTGAGTTTGATGAGGCTGCTGATGCAGGTCTCTCAACTTCTTGTTGAAATTGAACAGTGATTTGGTTCTTGGTAGAGTTAGTGTTAACCCACCACTTACGGACGACAACTTGGCCTGTTGTCAAGGCATTTTCATAGGCTTGTGCCATGATTGAAAAAGAATAAAGAATAGAATAGTAGCATTTGATGGTAGCTACTGACACCATTGTAGTGCAGAAGGAATCGAACCTTCGGGATAATGTCATATGACAACCCCCCACTCCAGTGTGCACCATGCATGTGTAGGGCACATGCAACCCAATCTACACGTTGCTGTTCAGGGACGTGCGCACCCCACCTTGTATAGTCTATGACCCAAGGATTTAGTTGTAGGCTTCACAAGAATGCACATGATTCTTGTATATCCTGCCGTCATCCATTACTTCGTACCGCTTGTTCGTTGTATGACCAGTTGTGGTGCAAGAACTAAGCATTAGTATTGAGATGATTAGTATGAATAATTCTCTCATCTATGATGTTGTTTAGATGTTCTATGTCTCTTTGAAGGCGAGACACTTCTGCCTTTAGTCGCTCTCTTTCTTCGAGAGCTGATTGTCTTAATGTTTTGAGATCATTTTGTTTTGTGTGGTATGACCATACTATTGGG
>Ga0070753_1001100_pt1 | contig 15543 bp, 22 predicted proteins | sample VirMetDEL_Aug_31_FD_77441 | JGI IMG/M metagenome (GOLD analysis project Ga0070753, IMG submission 77441) | Aqueous microbial communities from the Delaware River and Bay under freshwater to marine salinity gradient to study organic matter... | ecosystem: Environmental > Aquatic > Marine > Coastal... | reverse complement strand
GTTTTGAAATCACCAAGCAAATCATTGCAAAAATCTTCACGGGTGTATGTGCCCTTACTCTCTTTCTTATCTTCTCTACTCTTATTCTTCTCTTCTCTTCTCTTCTCTATTGAAGGTTCGTTAAACGTATGTTGAACATTCGTTGAACTTGTGTTCAGCCTACGTTCAGCACTTACCTTACCAGCGTTGGACATTTTTTCACGCTTTTGTTTGCCTTCACTAAACTGAATATCAAGAAATTTGATGCCAATACCATCCTCATACACCTCAACCATTTTCAATGCAATTAGCTTTTCAAGGTAGCCATCGGTTTCCAGTTCGGCATGTTCATACGTCATAACGCATTCGGCATTCCAGTAGATGCAGCAAAGCCTTAAAAAGGCCACTTGCACCTCGCAAGATTGCCGGGATATTCTGCCCATCATCCAGTCGGCTGGGCTAAATTTAAACCAAGGTAGTTGTTTCATAAATTGATTTTTTTAAGTGAGTTTATATTCCAAAAAAACATAGGTGGGCTTACTTTTTTGCCCTTTACAATGCCATCCCAATACCTTCCTTTTTCGTTTATGTTTACGAAAAATATACCAGTTGGCATTTTTTCTTCATGAAGAAAAGCCATAAATAAATCAACGCCAGTTAAATTAGCAATTTTTTTGTAGTGTAAATAGTGACGGTAATTGCAACCTGTTTCAATTACCCCCTTAAATTCAACCCATTGCCTTTTTCTTTTAACTTCTAAAAACGTGCATTTATTTTGCTTGAAAATAGTTAAATCAGGGCTTATGTGGCTGCCATTTATTTCAATTATTTTTGGTGAAATGTCATCTTCAAATTGATATAAAGGCAAAACCGCATAGCCTTTTTTGAGGAGAAGGCTCGCAACTTCCTTCTCCCCATCTTGGCCGAATGCTAAAGCATCCTTAAAATTGTCCACTTTCTGCTCCATAGTGGTCCCAGTTTTCTCGGTTTTGTCTTGAAAAGAAATCAAGCCTATTTCCAATACACATTCTTTCTGCCATCTGATAAAAAGCTTCAGGCTTTCTTGAATGCTCTCTTCTTGGTTCGGTAATAATATCCCTTTCGCTACTTCCGTTAATTATCGGGTTTCCTTTTACACCTATTAAGCAAAATTCTACCTGCATTCTTATGGTTCTACCAAGGCCCATTTTTACTTTGTCCCAAACTAATGTAGCCTTGTAATTAAAGCCCCAATTATCAAGCAGCTCAAAACTATCTCTTAAAAAAGCATGAGTAGTCCAAAGAAAAATAACGCAATCATCGGCAGTTGGCAATTCAATTTTTGCAATTTGCTCTACTGTCATAGTTGGGTAATCAACTGCACCCCTATTTGAAGTTGCATCATAGTCATCGCTTGAAAATCCACCTTTTTCGCTATATGCCCAAGGCGGATCGATTGCAATAACATGATATTTTTTGTTTGGCTGAACAAGGTTTTCCGATTCAATTTTTTGCTTAACCTCTTCAATTTTTTTATCTCGTTCAGCCTTTTTCTCCTCTTTCTTAATCTCTTGGTAGGCTTGGTTTATACTAACCTCTCCCTGCCGCAGCTTTTCTTTAATTTCTTCTGGGGCTTTTTTCTTTACCACGTCAAACATGGCCTTTTTTCCAGTACTCCAGCCAAGTTTTTCGGCCACTATTTTCCGTGTATCGTGGCTTTCCGATTTGTCAATTATTGACAAATCGGGGCTTTCTTGCCCTTGCTTTAATGTTTGTAATTGTTTTTCCCTTCCAATGGCTTTAATACACTCTTCAATAACTTCGTTAAGTTCTCCTTTTACAAAGTCATGTAAGTTTCTTCTGCCAAGTTGATTTTCGGCCATCCATTTCTTGGCATGGTTCATTGAAGTAAAGGCCATCTCTTTCACCTTAAAAGGCAGGTCATACATTTGTGCCAGTTCGTATCGGTTGTGGCCATCTACGATTGTGCCTTGCCATGTAATAATTGGCTCCCGAATACCTTCTTGGCATACGTTAGCTTCAAGTTGCGCAAACTCCTCACTTGTTAATGGTGGGATTAACGCTTTCAGTTCAGGGTTAATGCTTAAATTTTGCATAGGGTTTTAATAAAAAAGCCATTTGGTCGGGGGCGGTAAGTAAGGTTAAGACTTGGCCAAGGCGGGCCTCCTTTCTCACGCTACCCCCGAACAAACGGCTCGGTTAATTTTGGTTTTTACCTTTCATCGGCGTCTTAATGCCTTCACAAATATACAAATTAGTTTCAAATATCGCACCATTCAGCACCTACTTTGATAGCCGAAACCATCCTAAGCATGTACTCAAATGCATCATGAAACGGCATCGCATTGGCATTGTCCACTACTTCTTTGGTCATGCCTTCAATCGCCAGCCAGCGGTCATCTTCTTGGTAGCCGATGCTCCATTGTTTGCCGCTGTAAATCAACATAAAGTCGCTGTCGCTTATAAATGAATACCAAGCCACATCTTGCTGCGGTTCGCCGCCGAAATTGCTTAATTCAAGTCTGTACTCATCATTTGAAAATGTTGAAAGTGGGTACACATCTTCGCCGATTACGGTTGTGCCTTGCCGAATGCCTTGTTCGTGCCTTTCGGTGTCAGCCCCGTATGGGTAGCTTTTAATGGCATAGTCAAAGGCTACAATGGCAACGTGGTTAGGATAGCGTGAAACGAAGTCAACAAGCCCTTTGCCGTTCATTTGCATGGCCATCATTACTTGCATCTTGTCTTGGTTGTAGGCGATGCCGATTTCGATTAATGATTTTTGTGTGTTCATGGTGTTTAGGTATTAAAGGTTAGTAGGTTTCGCCCAGTCAATCCGGTAGCTTGAATTGTTGTGCTTTTCGACTTTGAAGCCGTTGGTTCGCAGCTTTTCGATGTCATCTTCAGCAATCGGGTTGAAAACCCAGCAGTACATTTCGCCCTGCTTGGCTTTTTCAAGGCAGATGGCTTCGATTTCGGCCATTGTGATTCTTGGCTTACTGGTTGCCAAGTTGTAAAGGTGATTTGCGTAGATCATGGTGTTTGTTGTTAAGGGGTTAAAGGTTAAAAGGGGCGGTTGCCGGCCCCCGTTTTGTTTTACAATCGGTGTTTTACTTCGTTAATACATTCATCAAATCTGCCTTTAATTTCTTGGTAAACTTCGATGGGTATTTTTCTTCCAAATTCATTATACCCTCCCAACAAAATAGCTATTGCCATAATTTCATCGTGATTGTTTGGGTTTTTTTCTGTGCTTTCATGCTCAATGGTTAATTTGCTAACCTTGTTGCCCATGTTTACATTTTTAAGATTTGCCATAATTGTGTGTTTTTGTTTGTGTGAATTATTGTACAGCAAACCTAAAAAGAATATCAATACAAAAATCGGCATTAACACTTTTTAACACTTGGGCATAAAAAGAAAAAGCCCCAGCCAAAAGGCTGAGGCAATTTCACACCTAACACACTATCTTAGAATGGCAGGTTGTCGCCATCGGTTTGCAGTTCAGGCAAACGGCCGCCGCCAGTTTCGGTACGCATACCGCCAAGCAGTTCGACTTGGTTCACTAAAACCTTGATGTCGTTGCCGATCTTGTCGTTACCTTCTTTGTCTTTGTAAACGTCAAGAACAGGTCGGCCGCTGATGTACACTTGCGTGCCTTTGCTTAGGTATTTAGCAACCCCAGCAGGCTTGCCGTCACGACCGAACAAGGTGCATCTAAACCATTGGGTTTCTTCGCCTTTGCCGACCGCTACCGAAAAGGTAGTGATGTCTTTGTTTTTGCCGACCAGTTCAGCGTCTTTGCCGATTCTGCCGATTAATTGTAGTTGTAACATGGTTTATTTGGTTTTTAATTGTTTCTTACGTTGAATTGCTTTTGTGACAATGTGCTGGCCGATTTCAGCCCCGTTCATCGACAGCCAAGATAGCAGATGCTTAAGGTCTGCCGCCCGGTTGGCGCAAGTGCCGATTATCAGTTCGCCCTTCTGCCCGTTTTGGGTAATGGCAATCGAAGCGGTTGCCGTTTCTTTGTCGGGATAAGAACGTACAATAATCGGTACATCTAAATACGTTGGCCGAATCATTTGCGCCCAACTGCCGTCCTTGATTTGATCAAAGCCAAGCTGTTCTAATTGCTCTTTTCTCATGGTTTGTGTGTGTTTAGTTGTAATTAATTGACGTGAAGATAGGTGTATTTTTGTTCAATTCCAATTCTTGCATTACCATTTTTATATGCTCGCAAAATTCAATGCATTTCATATAGTATTGTGGGTCTGCTAAGATAGAATCCTGCACAAACTTAATGCTGTGCATGACCGTTGCATGCTCGCAGTTCAGCATCTTGCCGATGTCTTGAAGGCTCATTGACGTTGCGCAGCGCATCGCAAACCTCATGGCATGCTTAAAGTGTTTTACTTCCCTGAACCTTCGCTTGCTGTATGCCGCCTCGTACGGCAACCCCCAGTAATCGGCAGCGGCTTTGATGACATATCGTTGGTGTTCGGTCTTAAGATGCATCTTAAAGAATTCATCGTTTCTGCTGTTGATTATGCGGTCAATTTCGGTGCGAATCTTCAGCAGCCTATCGTTGTCCTGTTTCAACAGGTAGCGTTCAAATTGTCTGTCTGTCATTGTAATTGTGGTAAAAGTTCAACTTCGATAATGTTGCGGCACATCTGCACCCGTTCGTAAATGGCATTTATGGTGGCTTCATCGTAATAAATGTCAAACACCTTCAACCGATATTTGGCTGGGATATTGGTCAGGTCTAACTGGATGCCGCCAAGTTCTTCAGGGGTTGGCATTAAAACATACACCAATTGGGCCCGTTTCAGCCCCAACAGGTGCATGTAGCCTTGAAGCTGGTACCAATATCCTTTCGGTGGGTTGCGCTCCCACATTGGGAAGGTAAACACATCCCAAGGGCATTTAATGTCCACAACGGTGTTGCCGTGAATAACATCGGGTGTGCCGGTTAGAAAATCATTCTCAAAAAAGGTTTCGTTCTTCTCGGGCATAAACCAGTTAAGGTGCTGGCCAGCAAATTCGATGGCGGCATCTTCGACCATTCGGCCCTTCTCCATTGGCCTACTGTCGATTTGCTTGCGCACCCCGTAGATTTGTTCGATAATCCAATCTTGTAGGTACGAATAGCACGTTGCACCAGCGGTTTCTTTGCCCCTGCCATTGGCCATAATTTGACCAATGGCAGAACATCTAATTTTGAAATCTTGCATCACTTCAATTGTTTGGTGTAGATATCAATGGCTTTCTTCACAGTTGCCTCATCCTTCGCCCAAGATTTAACGTAGATGCAATCGGCATCGTTGAACGGGTTGGCCTTTTCTTTGCTAACGTCAGGCAGTTGCTGGCTGATGTCGAACAAGGTGTTGACCAATTCTTGCTGCGGATCGGGTAGCGTCAAGAAGTCAATCACTACGGGTGCGGCCTTTTGCGCCTGTGCCTTTTGCTGGCCGATAGCGTTTGCCACTTCATCTGCCGTAGCAAATTCAGTGCCGCCAAGGCCAAAGGCTGCCAAGGCCCTACCGATTGCCGATGTTTCAGCGTTCTCCAAAGCCGAAGTTTTGTTGATGCTGGATGCCTTGCGATATTCTTCAGCGTGGCCAGTTGCTACCAGCCGCCCTTCGGGGTTGAAGATGCTTGCTTTCATAACTACGCATTCGGCATCCCTTGTCAGCACCTCAGTTGTTAATGAATGGTCAGGGCATGCAGCCTTGAATTTTTGCACACGCAGGGCTACTGTTTCGTACTCCCTGCCGTGAATGTTTACTTTACCGTTGTTTTTCATGGGTTTTGTTTTATTTGGTTAATAATTGATTTACTTTTTCGATTAAGGCTGCGCCAATATACTGGCGGCAGATGTCGGCGGCTTGTTGGCGGGTGGCAGTAACAGCAGCATAAGGAACATTAGCAGAATAAGCAGCAGCATCAGCAGCATCAGCAGCAGCAACAGCAGCAGCAGCAACAGCACCAACAGCAGCAGCAGCAGCACCAACAGCAGCAGCATCTAACTCTTCACGTGTAGCCTTGCCTTCGCCAAATGCAATAGCCACATTAACAGCGTTGATGCTTCGCTCATCTTCCATTAAGCGTCTAACCGTGTTTGCACAATGCCCTTTCGCTAATGTGCGAAGTCGCAAATCTACATCAACTTTTTTGGCAAGCCAAAGCAACCAATCTCCTCGGTGGCAGGTTGAAACTATTTCTTCGATAGGCATATCTCTTGCCCATTCTTTTGCGCTTTCGCAAGCATCTAATTTGATTAAAAGTTCTTTAAATGTCATGGGTTTTGTTTGTAAAAGGTGATTAAATTAGAAAGAACGATGTTTGCTTGGCGCATTACCATTTCGCTGGGTATCAACGGCGGCTGCGACCTGAATGTGGCGAATAGTATCGGCCTACCTTTGTCGGGCTTGCCGATAATTTGGATTTTGTTACCGCCAACAAGCGGCGATTCAATTAGGGTGATTTTCATGGGTGTATGTGTATTTGGGTTTGGTTACTAAATTGTTCAGGTAAATAATTCTTGACTTTCTGCCAATAGCTTGCGGTGTTTGGTTTGGTATGGCCGTTTGGCCCGCCATTCCATTTACGTGCGATTACTTCGGCATTGGTATAGCCTTTTTTGGCAACCCAAAGATGAAGGGCCTTGGCAGATTTGCCGCAGTCCCACCTATCGTTTAGGTCGAAGTCGATGCCGATGCGGTTGAATTCTGCTACCATTATCGGGCGAATCTGCAAGCATCCGCAAGCATCTTCACGTTTGTTGTGGGCAAGGTCGTTGCCACCGCTTTCGACCATTATCATGGCCGCAATTAGTTTGATTAGTGTCATGGCTTAAATCTCTTCTACTTTAACAAGAACAAAGCCGTAATCCTCTTCAAAATCATTAAAGGCATGTTCGCCATCGTGCGAATGGTGAATGATTTTGCCGTTACCTTTTTCCTCGACAATGTCGATGCAGCCCATAAAAGCATAGCCGTAACCGCCGCCTCTAACCCCATCAAGATTGATGTTTGCAACTTTCGCATCGAACAGTTGCTGATTTGTAATTTCATAAGTTGTCATAATTGTGTGTTTTTTTATGGTTAATGAAATTTGTACTGCAAACCTAATACTTATTTCAACACGAAATCAACAGCAAGTGTTAAAAAGTGTTAAAACAAAAAAGCCCCGATGTGGGGCTTCGTAGTATTATAATAAGGTTAAACCTGACAAATGCGATATAAGACGTTATTCTTTGATTTTCGATACAATCCCCTTGCCCTTGCGAATGATGTCGTATAAACGTTTCAAAAGCGTTGTGCCTGTCATTTTCTCGATGTTCTCATCTATGCTTTTGAATTCAATCCCAATTAACGCAACCCCGACCGCCTTGGTAAGCACAAAAGATGTGTTCACGAACTGGCCAAGAAGGTCTCCAACGATAAAAACATCCATCACGAAGAAGGTCAATACTACACTTTGGTACATCACCATCTTCCAAATTACACGGCTTAACTTTTTGCTTTCGATTTTCTCACCCAATTTATGGGCGGCCATCATGCCAAGTAAGGTGTCAAGGGTAATGAATGCCCCAACGGCTATCATGATGCCAGCAACTGGTGCAAAAAATGCAAGTATTGATGCTGATATGTATGCAAAGGTAGATTTCATTTTATGGGATATTTACACGGTTTACGACCATTGGGGTGCAAGTGTAGCACCTGTCATTTGGCAACCGCAAATTGGTTAATAAGGTCTGCATTTCGCTATTGTAATACTGCACGTAAAGGCTGCGCTTTTCATTCGCATCTTCTTTGTTAATCGTGGTTACGTTGTTAAGTCGGTCGCTGAACAAGATTTCATCCATCAATTCAACCCCCGAAGCATACAACATGGCCCTGCGAAGCCGATTTGAAAACTGGCACATCCAAGTTGAATCATCACATTCAATCGAATAGTTTAACGATACCCCATGCGTGTAGCCAATCCCTACCAAATTTGTGTCAGTCAAAGAACCCGTTTTGCTTGTTTCGACCGCACGGGTAAACAATAGGTCGCTGAATCTTGACCGCCTACCTTTCGTGCAACTTGCACAGGCGGTTGGGTTTATCCAAGTGTCAAATGCGGCAGATAAGCCAGCGTCAACCGCAATCATTAAATGAAGGTCTTGGCCGTTGGTTGGGTAGCTTTTGTTAATCAGCACCTCAGTAATCTGCCCAGCAACTGATGTAAATGGTATTGTGTCGATTATCGTGCCTTGAATTACATCGATAACGTAAATGTTGTCGGTAACCGCCCCGGCAAAGAATATTGAAACGCTGTTTAGGTTAAATTTAAGATAAGGGTAATCGCTGACCAGTATCTCAACCCCAGCATATTTGCCAACCTTGGCCGCATCGTTTACCTTGTTCTCATCGAAGTACCCGATTGTGCCCTTGTCAACAACCGAATTGAACCGACCTTTGATGTCCATGAATGACCGAAAGTCGCTGACAATCTTATCGCCAGCACGTTCAACGGCGGCAGTCATTACATCGTAGCCGCTGGATTGTTGGGCATCGCTTACATAGTCAGCCTGATACAAATCAAAGCCGGGCAGCGTAGCTAATGAAACCTTGTTGCTGGGTGTTGACGTGCAGCCGTCAGGCACGAAAATCAAATCGGTTAGACAGGTAGTTGGCATAATGAAAAATTATCGACCACCACAGTTACAGCCTCCTGGCCGTGATGTCGGTTTTGGTTTTGGCTTGTATTTTTTCATAGGTTAAAAATAAGGGGGGATTGCTCCCCCCGTTATTTGTGAATTGCAGAAGATTAAACTCCTATGAACTTCAGGATACCATTAACACCTTCCAAGCGGTCACCAGCTTGGTACATGTCGGCAGGCAAGAAGATGAAGTCGTGGTTTAACGCAACCTCAAAATTCCACACCTTGCTATCTGCACCGTTGCAGGTATATTCAGCACGATAGTCGAAAGTCAATGGTAAGTTCGGGTCAGGATGCTGCAAAGTACCCTGTACCAAAGTGCTGTCGTTCATTTCAAGGATGCCCTTGAATTCGTTAAACGAAATCATTTGAACTGCACCGGGGATGATTGAATAAGCAGCAGTTGGTGCGCTGTCATTCAACTGAATTCTGCGGTCGTAACCGTAGGTGATGCCTGATTGTTGTGCATACAACCCAGTTGACAAACCGCTATCGGTAAATGCAGGGGGTGCAGCGGCATTCAACGCTTTGATGTACTTCCACCATGCCTCGCCGCCGAAAACGTATGGCATGCCGTTGAATTCGTTTGCCATGTTCTCGAAAGCAATTACTTCGGTAGCGTCATAGTTGGGTCCGCCAGCAGTCAAAACGGTATCGGCGTTTTTGCTGGTTGAACTACCTGCTGGGTTGCCATTGTCAACGTCCGAAGCGAAGTTACCGCTATTGGCGATGATTTGGATGGCTGCATTGGTAGCAACTTTACGGGACAAAACGTCCATCATTTTGAAAACCTCTTTGGCAATGTAGTTGGTGTCGGCTTCGCAGCGCTCCTCAAGTTCGGATGCAGTTAATTTGAAACCAACGTGGTAACCGTCAGAAGGGGTTAGCGAATACAAAACCGAAGTTTCGCCGTCGTTAGACCAAGTACCGCAAGTTACACGACCTCCCTCCTGAACCATTGATTCAAGAAAACGCTGGCCGTAGACAACTTCAACCGTTTTGCGACCGTGGTCCCGAAAGTTAAGTTGGTTTTGGATAACGTCTGAGCGGTTAGGCGCAGATAAGATAAAAGAAAGCAAGGGCAAAGGCTCTGCTTTTAGATTGTCAACTCCGAAGGAGTCGAAAAGGGATAGCTGCACGTTTGGGCAAGCTATGAATGAAGATAATGCTGACATTGTATTTGTTTTTTTGTTGTCAAATTGTTTGTGTTACCTACTTTTTCGGGGGCAACTTCACCCGACAATGCGCCATTTTGGTTCGGCAGCGCAGCCGACTTACACAAATTTACCAACAATGTATCAAATGCATTGTTTTTTTTATCAATTTTGCTACATGGACAACGAAATACCACAACCCAGTAAGCCCGTCATCACCTTTTTTGAACAATATGGCGGCAGAAATTGCCCTGATGGCGAACCAACCAGCAACTACCAATGCGCACCAAGGGCACATCACAACAGCATCAAAGCCGCATACAGCAAACGCATCGAATTTGCGGTGCAGATGTACGATGAATTGCGGCGGCACGGGATGAATCGATACCAAGCAGCAACCGAAGCAGCTACCGCCTACGATATTAACGAAGATAAGTTGCTGCGGATTGCAAGAAAAACGCTATAATGGGGTAAAACTACCGCCATGCCGTTCAAAAGTGAAGCCCAGCGCAAATTCTTGTATGCAACCAACCCAAAATTGGCTGCCGAATTTGAAAAGAAAACCCCAAAGGGCATGAAGTTGCCGAAAAAATCGGCTAAGAAGTAGGGGTTATATTGCCTTCTAAGTCAATAAAACTGTCAATCGTGTTTATATGAAAGCCTGCGGTAAGCAGCATACCCCGTAATGCCTGAATAACATCTTCAATCCCCGAATCGTTCGGCAGTTCGGTCGATACTTCAATATCATAAGTTCTAATTGTAATTTTCATTTTGTCGTGCATGGCATAATCTTTAAATCAAAGCTACAACTTTTGCCACTATTTACGCTTACTGGCACTATTGGTTTTGTATATACCCGATTGGGCATAAAAAAAGCCCCACCGAAGTAGGGCTGTTTTATCAGTTCAGGCCGTTTAGATTTTGATGCCTTGGGCCCTTGCCTTCGCCAGCCATGCCTCCTTGGCGGCGGCAACCGCTGGGTTCATTTCTTTGCCGTTAACCGTTGTGGTCGTGTTCGGCTTGCCTGTCGAACCTTGACCGCCGTTGTTCAGCTTGTAACGCTTGGTGTCCTTCAGCGTCTTTTCAAACAACTGCTCGGCAGTTAGCTGCGAAGTTGTGCCGCCTGTTACGATGTTGCCCTCCATATCGTACACCAGCAATTTCCCGTTCTCCTTGCGAAAATCGTACTTGCCTTGGATTTGGGTTAACCATACACCTTGCTTGACAATGGCATCAGCGTCATCAACCCAATTGCTGGCATCAAATAAGCGTGTAACCTCGGCCTCGGTTTGGGCCTTTTCTAACTGCTTAACGGCATCCGACTTGGCATTCTCAACAGCGGCCAGTAGTTCAGCTTCTTTGGCCTTTGCCGCCTCGGTCATTTCCCGAAGTTGGTCACGTTCTTTTTTTATTTGCTCAATGTCAGGCTGCGACTTGCCAGCCTCAATGGCTGCGGCCAACTGCTCGTTCAATGTTTGCATCTTGGCTGGGACAAGTTCGACAAGTTCATCGAATGACTTGCCTTTACCCTCATCACCAATTAATGCCTTTAACTTGTTTTCGGCTGTGCCACGTGCTTTTCCGAAAGTAGCATTGATTTCTTTCAGGTGGGTTTCACGGTCGATAAACCTTTCGCCAAGGGCGGTGCGGATCGTGTCCTCGTTAGCATCTTCAGGTACTTGGATGCCAGTCAGTTTTTCAAAGATTTCCTTATTGATTTCCATCGGTTGTTTGTTTTTGGTTACGTACTTTTTTGCTACCTTCTAACTGCGCTTGCAGTTCGGCAATCTTGGCTTGTAATTCTGCCTCCTTGCGTTCAGCATCGGTTAAGCGGTTTTCAAGCGAAGTCATTAACTGGCTTTGCTGTTCGACTTGGTCAATGAACTTGCGGTCAATGTTATAGCCGTTGAAGTTCTTGGCCTCCCAATCTTCAACCAGCATGTAGCCCAATGCGCCAAACTTGGCTTTCATTTCGGCGATTTTTGGCCATGCCCGTTTTGGGATTTCAAGTTTTCTGCCGAAGTTGGCAGGTTTGCCCGGATTGTGAGTCCGCTCGGCTTGGTGTTTCGCCACCCTGATAAAGGTGTAGCTTTCTCGAATTTGCGTCATATTTTAGCGTTTGATTTACGCTAAGTTAAAACCTTCGGCTGACTTAGGCAAATCCACCTAATGTCGCTTGGCCGTCAATCGGTCTGCTTGTAAACGGCTCGGCAATTGAAGTGGCAATACCAAGAACGATTTCACGTTGCTGGGCTGTGTCCAGCTCATCGAAATTCTCGTTTTCATCGTAGGCCTGATTCAAGATAGTCACAAAGCTGTTGTGCAAAATAACCTCAGCCTCGGTTGCCGTACTTCCCAGCATACCCCTAACGGTTAGGTCATCTTTCGACCAAAGCCTGTCAAGTTTGATTTGCAACTTAATCATTTTCTCAACCTTGGGTGATGCGTTGAACCTTGTGCCGACATATTGGTAAAGCAAAGATGCGACTGCGCTGTCAGGTAGTGACTGGTCTTTTGCCGTCCCGATTTCGCTGGTGATGTCCTCGTAGCTTCTGAAGTTAAACGAAGTAGGTACTTGAATGCTTGGCTTTTCAAAAGCAGCACCATAACGCATCCAGCCGATTGCCTCGATTGCCATGTCCATTAACGCAAACAACTCACGGGCGAATTGCACCATGAAGGTTTGCCACTCTTCTTTTTCAATTTGCTTGCCTGTTGCCGTTGCTGAATTCGCTTGCTCAGGTTCAAAGAACATACCAAACGCTGACCGCCGTCTTGCTTCAATTTGGTCGCTGGTGTACTTTAATATCTCACTTGGGGGTGCAGCAAACTGAACGGGCGGTGACATCGCCAGCTGATTGGTTTCGCCCATTCTGGTTGTGGCCGCTACCTCGTATATCCCCGTTGGGCTGTGGTTTAAGTTTTTGCCAGTCCCGTTACACTTGCCGCAAGTAGAATAGCCGTTTGATTCGTTGTTCCAAACCTGACCGCCATCGCAACCAGCGGCATCGCACCTGTCAACAACGGCAATGATAATCGGGAAAGCCAAACGATACGTTGACATCATTAAGTTGCTTTCCAGCCGAATGACCGTGTTCAAGTGTGGGATTGCATCTGCAAAGGCAGACCTGTACAAAACCTCGCCATCCTTCATTTCAGGCTTGCCGCCTAACTTCCATGCTGGCAGATACCCCCAACCGTGCCGAAATACTTCAACCACTTCAAAGGTCAAGTTGCCTTTCGCATCTTTGCCGTTCACGTAGGCTTCGTAAATAGATAGCTTATCCACATATTTAAAGCCCATTTTATCACCATCCTTGCCGTTCCAAAGCAAGGCATACTCCCCAGCCTTGTACCCAGCAATGTGCTTCTCCTCATAGATTTTGGCAACTGGCGAAATCAACTCCGACTGGTCCACCACTTCGTATTCGTTGCCTTCTTCATCAATGGCCGTTTTCATGGGCAGATATTCAGGGCAAACAAGCAGCAATTGGTTCGGGTAGTTTATCTTGCGCTCACGAACAATGTCAAAAAAGTAGGCTTCGATTGAATAGTATTCAGGGTAAAGGCCGTAAAAATACTCCTTCTGCTCATCATTCGGCCACTCAATTGAATAGTTTTGACTATTGGCAACGGCCTTGGTTCGGTTTAATGCCCGATTCCACTCGGTGTTGGTAGTAGGTTCGTAAAGCCCCTTTTGATATTCCCATTCTTCGGGCTGCTGATTCGGTGCTTTTGACCGCAATATTTCGTATGGGAACTGGTTGGCTTCTGCGTGTACAGAAACGGCATTATGTTCACGGATCGTGTACTCGTATATTTCTGTGAACTCGGGCAGGCTTTCGTAATAGCGTTCGGTTTCAAACTTCTTATCGTACTTGCTCGGCATCCCAACGATGCTGCGTTTTTTACGAATTTCTTTTGCTGCGTGGTCAATTAATGCGAAGATGTCTGCCATGTGGCTGGTTTTTTGATAAAAATACGCAATCTAAACTATATGCTTCAAAAGTTCTTTTAACGGCAAGCGAATGACCGCATCGGTGTAGTCGTGATGGCCCGCCAAAATCAGGCAATTGCCATCGGCATCAATCTCCAAATGGCTGGGGAAGGTCACGAAATCCAGCATCGGCTTTCGCCAAGTGTGGGGTGCTGGGGGTATGTCTTTACTATCCACAAAGGTAGCTTTCCAAAGCGGTGTTCTGCTCCACCGCAAAGCCTTGAACGGTGGCTTGGCATCCAACTCCATCAGCCCAGCCCAGTACAAATTGATAGCGTTAACCCTCTGCCGAACATGAAATATGGTGTAAAGTTTGCCGCCATGCTCAACCAATTGCGTGCCTCCCCTGATATGTCCTCTTGTCAAGGTAGGTGTTTCAGTTTTGTATTCGGCAACAGGCTGGTCAAGGTCGTATTCAACAACATGGCCGGGCGCATAAAGAACATGCAACCGCCCATCGTAAACAAACGGTGACCAGTTCTTTTCTCGGCCATCGTGGTCTTTCGGCCTGCTTGCTGGGGGTTTCATTTGCCAACATTCGGCAGTATCGATATACCCAAAGTACATCTTGCCCCCATCGGTGAACACCAAAGCTGGCCGCCCGTTAAACTCAAAGCATCGGGGATCTTCGGCATGCCCGTTTTCGGTCTTGAACTTCAGCAACTGCGGTGTTGAAAGGTTGCCGTTATCCCAATCCATTACGGCCAATTTTCGGTCAGTAAAGAACTTGGGCTTGTCAAGCCTAACAACGTACTTGCCCTGAACAATTGACCCGTTGAAAGCGTTAGTGAAAGGCTTGGGCGCCGCCTTGCCGTATGGTAACAACTGCATCTCAGGTGTTAATGCTGGCACAATAGCATCGTAGTATATCCTGCGCACATCAGCCGCTGGCTTTTTGGTCGGCTTGCTAACCGCAAACTTGGCTTTCATCAGGTGATGCGACTTGCTGGCCGTAGAACTGCCGTAAAGTTGTTTCTCACAATAGGCCACAATCCTGTCGTACATATCGTAGGTGTATCTCGCCTCGGTGCTGTACTGCCCATAGCAACCAACGAAGTAATGGCTTTTTCTCAATTCGCCAATGTCGGGCCGCTTGGCCTTGAATTGAACTGGCAACATACCAAGGTCAGCGTTTATTTGCGTTTGAGCCAAGGCCACATTAAAAGCCAATTCATCAGGGAAACTATGTCCCCAATGCTTGGTTGCTAAATGCTCACGGTAATTGTCCTTTGCATGCGCCCAAAACTGCGCCGCCTTGTCGGTCTTGCGCCAGTAGATAAACGAAGAATTGATTTCAGGTATTTCACCTTCGCTTGGCAGGTTGTATTCGGCCTTTACATCAGGCAGCGGCAACCAAAGGCACGGCCACTTGTCGGCAGTTAGCGGTGACTTGCTAACCACTTGCGTAGCAATATCAAAGCCAGCGCAAGCCTCCCATAAGGTCTGCAGTTCTTGAACAGCCACCCCATCAATATCAACGTACATCGTTTCATCGTAAGGCGAATAAAGGTCTAAATGAAGTTTAAATTTGCCGGGCGCAATTCGGCCAGTCGCATCGTTCAGGTGTGCATTGTTAATAGAAATAACCTTGTCAATGTACTTGCGTTCACGTTCAGGCAGAAGGTTAATATCACCAACAATTGAAATGGGCACGTCAGGTGAAAAATGCGCCAGCGAATTGACCATATTTTTAGCCCATT
>Ga0070753_1001098_pt1 | contig 15549 bp, 32 predicted proteins | sample VirMetDEL_Aug_31_FD_77441 | JGI IMG/M metagenome (GOLD analysis project Ga0070753, IMG submission 77441) | Aqueous microbial communities from the Delaware River and Bay under freshwater to marine salinity gradient to study organic matter... | ecosystem: Environmental > Aquatic > Marine > Coastal... | reverse complement strand
GGCAGACTGATCCGCTTGATCTTGACTGGCGGCTCGACAAAGATTTTCTGCATCGTAGATACAGCAACGCTGAACAACGGTGACATCGATTTGGTTGTGGCACTGCTGGGTCAAAACATCATCCCGAGTGGGACCACGTTCGCGAGCAATGGCCTTGAATTCTACGGGCCGCAGGAAAGCATCACCACGGCGAATGACTGGCAACCACTTGGAGCGACGGCGTGGTCTGGGGCAGGCACGACTTCGGAACGAAACGCTCGCTTCGGCACCGCCACTTTTTCCGAATTGCCCGCTGGAATTCTTTGGTTCAACACCTCGACGAACTTCATCGAAGCCCTGGGGCCAGACCATGACAACCCCGGATCGCAGCGTTGGCACAACATTGCGCCCTTCGACGCCAAGTGGTCAAGCGATGGTGCGTCTCTTCGCGTCGAGGCGACAACTGAGACAAATAACTCCAACGCAAGGCTCGACCTGATTACGCAGGATGGTGGTTCTGTTGCAGTGGTAGGCTTGTCGCGAAGGAAGCAGAACGATCCGACCGGCACCGAAAGTCTTGGGTTTTTGCAAGGAAGCTCATCCTACCTGATCGTGCACGCCCCCGGGATTTTGAACGCTGGCGATGTGGGCGGTCGCCTCGTGATGTATACGGGCGATCCAGCAGCCAGCAGCTTAAGCGGGAACATCTACTGGCAGCAAGGAACAGGCGTAGACGACGGCAATGGCGGCGTGAACACGACGTATGTGTTCAAGAACATGACGCCGGGCCTTGTCGATGCGGGCACGCTGAACAATCTAGATTCAGACACGATCATTCACAGGGCGGTCAACATCGACAACTGGCACTGGCGGATGAGCGGAGCCGCACACCCTGCCGGCGACGGGACGACGACGGCGTCCTTCGTCCAACTCCAGGGCAACGGTGGGAATCGAGTCGAACTCGCGCGATTCGCTTTTCCCGAGGCACTGATCGATGAGCTTGGCATCGGCAACACTTACGATCTCCGCTTCGAGTTTGCGTTGAGCGGATTCTCTGGGGCTAACGGAAATACCAACCCAGCCAATCAGTCTTATACGAACGCCGCTGATCAGATTCAGATTTCGGCATACGCGGGGTCGAACTACGGTGATCCTGCTCAATCGATCAGCGGATTCCCGTCCACTGGTGGAACTCAGTTCAACAGATACACGAACGAGGCGGGTAACGGACTCGCCGACTGGTCTCTGAATAATGCCGATACGTCAATACGAGTGACGATCACCGCAAACACCGGAATTGCCTTGGCCGCGCAGACTTCAGGCCCGAGCAATACGTTCTATGTGCGGATCAACGCATCCGTCCCGGCACTTAATTCAATCCCCGCAATGCTTACCCGCGTCTCATTCACGCCCGTGAAGGGGACGAGATATGTCGCGGGCGACTTCCAATCAGACGCCCAATAAGGAGACTCTCATGACTGACCCGAAGACGACGATTGCTGGAATTCTGACCGTGGCCGCGGCTGTGTTTTCAGTCGTCGCCGCATTCCTTACCGGCGGAGATATCGCTTCAGCTATCACCACCTCGCTGGTTCCCGCCCTGGCTGGCATTGGGCTGATCGGCGCGAGCGACAGCGCGAGCTGACCATCGCGTGGAAGGCAACGGGACACAGCGCGAGCTCGGAGCGTTTTTTCAGCAGGTGCAGGAACTCAGGCACGACTACCGAAATCTACGCCAAGCGATCGACCTGATGGACGAGAATCAGCGGCGGTTGGAGCGGGAGTTGATGGAGTTGCGCGCCGAGCTACGCACGTTCCAAGCAAAGACGGCGACGCTTTGCGCCGTCTCGGTTGCAATCGTGACCGGGGCGGCGTGGGCGCTCGACTTCTGGGCGCGCCTATGACCTACTCATGGGGCGCTCGATCCCTAGACCATCGAGATCAGCTTCACCCTGACCTGGCGGATCTGTTCGACCGCGCGCTTGAGATGTCGCCTTTCGATCTGGCAATCACCGGCTCTCATCGAACCCAGGAAGAGCATGAGTCTCTTCCAGACGGTGCGACGCAGGTCTCGTGGGAGCAGAGCAAGCACTCCAGCATGCCGTCGCTCGCCGGCCATATCGACCCGTACCCGATCGACTACGCGGACCCGTATCGCTACTACGTTTTGGCCGGCGTGGTCTTTGCTGCCGCCCGAGACCTTTGCATGCTCGAGAGGGTCCGCTGGGGCGGAGACTGGGATCGAGACTTTCGGCTTGCGGAAGAGACGTTTCGCGATCTCGCGCACTGGGAGCTGACCGATGGCTGATGTTGTAGCGGTCCTCGCGCCGTGGGCCGCGGCCCTGGTCGGGTTCGTCATCCTGAACTGGGTGGCGGTTCATCAGATTCAAAAACGCTTTTTTGAAAAGATGGAGGAGCGAGGTGAACGTCTCACCCGTATGCAGAAAGCGATGCGCGCACTTCAAAACGCTCGCGCTGCTAGCCGTCGCGATCGTATCGACCGGATGCTGTAGCAGCCGAGCAGACGCGGTCCACAGCATCGCGGCTCCACCCAGGGCAAGTGAGTCGGTGAGGCGCGAGCTGCACGAGCTCGAAGGCACGAACGTGTGCGAGCCCACTCGTGACTTTCTGCTCGAAGAGGTCGCACCGTATTTCGAGTCGGTGAGAGCTGCCCTGGAGGATCGATGAGCGATCAGAACTCGGATTCCCCCCTGGTTTCGGAGATCCTCGGAGAAGTCGATGAGGGCATGTCGCTGAAGCTCTGGCTCGTGAAGAACCCCGATGCCAGCGCGGTCTTCTGGGAGGTCATGGAGAAGGGCTATGCAATCCCGCGTCGCAACGGGCAGCAGGTCAACTTCACCAGGCTGATCGAGGTGTGGCGCAGCCGATACCCGCACGCGCCTAAGCCGAGTTCTCACACGAAGCGGTGGGTCGATGCTCGGTTCAGGGACTGAAGCAGACGAGATCGTGAGCGAGGCCGAAGAGTTGGAGGCTTCCGAGTCCTCGGCTCGCGCCCGGCACCGTAACCGGCGAACGATCGCAGACCTCCGGTCAGAGATCCGCGAGTTGAATCGAGAGATCGACGCGCTCGAGGATTATGTCGCCACGCTCGAGGCATTGAAGCTCGACCCGCCGGACCCAAAGCGGCTACGGGTGCCGCCTCGCAGGAAGAAGGGCGGGAAGCGCCCAGGCGCGTTCGTCGCGCTCGCCTCCGACTGGCACACCTGTGAAGTCGTCACCGCCGCCCAGTCTGGCGGGAACGTCCACAACCAAGCGGTGGGCGAGGAGCGGGCGTGGAAGTGGGCGCGGTCACTCATCTCACTCGTTAAGCGCGAGCAGGTGGACTCCGACATCCAGAGCGTTGTGACATGGCTTGGCGGTGACTTCCTCGTCAACGATTCGCTCCACTACAAGTCCGAGCGCGCCTGCGAGTTGTCGCCGCCCGACGAGGCTCAGTTCATTCGTGACCTGCTGGCTCAGATCCTCACCTATCTGCGCGCCGAGCTCGACGTTCCGCTCGTCGTCCCGACCTCCTGGGGAAACCACGATCGGTCAACGCCGAAGATGGTGGCTGGTCACGCGGGCGACTACTCGCACATGCAGCCGGTCTATCGCGACCTCGCCGCGTGGTTCGCTTCCGATGACTCGATTCAGTTTCACGTTGCCCAGGCCGAGTTTCTCCCGCTCGACCTGCACGGCTACAAGATGCTGTTTCATCATGGTCACGCGATCCGATACGGTGGAGGGGTCGGGGGCCTCGCGGTCCCGTTCCTGCGTGCTGCTGGTCGCCTCCGCTCTGACTACGATTTCCGCACGCTCTGCATCGGCCACCATCACCAGCGCAACGTGTTTCAGGGCGGGCTCGGGATCGCAAACGGCTCGCTGGTCGGGCCGAACGGCTACAGCCGCGATCTCGGCCTGCCCTCCGAGCCCCCTGCCCAGGTGGCGTTCGCTGTCGATCTCGAGCGCCTTGAGGTCGCGAACGTCTACACGATCTGGGGTGATCAGTAATGCCGAAGGCTGCGAACCGATTCGAGCGAGCGGTCCAGGTGCTTCGCTGGCTCAAGAGCGAGTTTCCCCTGGCGCGCGTCAAGCGCATCGAGTGGCTAGACGATCTGCGCGACGAGGATGGAGAGCAGCTCTGCGGTCGAGTGGTCGAGCGGGGCGCAGACCTCGTGATACTGCTTTCGCGTAGGTCTTGCCCGACCGTCCAAAGCACGATCGAGACGCTGATCCACGAAGCCGCTCACGCGCACGCAGAGCTCTGGGATAAAGGGCTCGGCTTCTATCATGGAGACCAGTTCTGGATCCGCTACGGGCGCATGCAGGACGCTTATGACCATCACGGCTGGAGCGACAGTCGGACATACAAGGGGCGCTGATGGGAACGAGCAGAGGGATCGAGGAGTTGTTTGAAGAGTTTCACCGTAGGAAGCGCGCAGCGTGGCGAGCTGGGCTCGCGGAGTACGGCCGGTCAGCGAACGAGCCGTTCCGAGGTGATGCCGCGCAAGAGGCGGCGGCGGAGGTCGTGGACTTCTCGAACTACGTCGATCAACTCGCGCTCGAAGGACGCATCTCTGAAGAAGAGCGCGGAGAGATTGAGGCGGACACGCTCTCGAAGTACGTCTGGCTCGATAGCGTTCAAGGCCGAACCAGTGCTTGACCCCAGCCTCGCTGGCTCTACCTGGGCAGGGCTCGCGCTGTTGGCGACGGGCTACGGGCTCAGGTTCTGGGGCATGGCTCATCTGCGTCGATCGGGGCTCACGAACCTCGTCGGCACCCGAGTCCCTCAGAATGGCTACTCAGTCACCGGGCCGTACAGATACCTGCGCCACCCGCTCTACTGGGGCAGCGCCATCTCGATCTGCGGGGTGGGCCTCGTCGCTTTCGGCTGGCCCGGACTCGCGCTCGTGTACCCCGCCGTCCCGTACTTCGTCGAGCGCGCGATGTATGAGTCCGAAGTCCGATCGCAGGTCGAAGCCAATGCCTGACCACACGGTCTACTGGCACCAGCCCGACTCCGCACTCGTGGACTCCTGGGAGTTCCAGTTCCAGCGGCTGGGCTCGAACGAGTGGGAGTGGGTGCTGAGCGTCAGCCCGGTCGATGGCTGCGAGTGCTTTGCGGCGACCATATCTGTGCCGGAAGACGCGCTGCTCGTGCGCTCGCGAAGCGTCAACGCAGACGGCGCGAGCGAGTGGTCGAACAGGCTCCCGATCTACTTGACCGAGCCGTCCTTCGGGTCGTCGATCGCGCTCTGCGTGCTGGCCTTGCTGCTCGCACGTTCGTGCCGCTCAATCTCCGCGTCGATGTCTTCCCTCATCTGAAGCATCGCTTCCAGGCACGCTCGCGCGATAGTCAAGGCTCGAGACTCTCGAGGTCGAGGCTTCAACTCAAGCTCCCATCGCGGTGGGATCGCAAACGGATCATCTTCCGTTGGGTTGATGCTGTAGATGAATTCGCGCAGGTCGTCGGTCGGCAATCGCGGTTCCTTTCTTGAAATAAGGGCGCGACCCGGTACATCCGAGCCGCGCCCTCCACCAGCAGTCTGTTCAAGACCCCCCTCGAACACCCCGTGCTCGGGCTGCTGGCATCTTCGCGATGCCTTCTACCTAGTGTCATCGCGTCGATTTATTTGTGTGCCCGTCGAATTTCCTTCGTGTACGGGTCGATCGTCCAATCTTCTATTGGAGGACATTCGCATTCGTATGCGTGCATGCTGTGCCTCTCGCACCAGAACGCATCGCACGCGCACTGTGTCCAGCAGGCTACCTCTCGCTCAACCGGGCGCTCAGCGTTCGCCACGCGAGTTCCGCGACCTGGGGGACGACTCCGTTCCCGAGACACCGCAGCCGATCTGCGCGGAACTCCATCCCAACGGTAGGCCCATCAGAGCTTCCACGAACTGAGGTGAAAGCTGGCGATGGACCGCCGGCTGCGAGGTATCGCTGCCATCCTGCGGCGTCATTCGGCCCTGGCGGCCACCCGATCCACCTGTTCGGATCTGATCGGTCAGGCTCGCCCCGGAGTGCGCTTTGCTTCCCGGCGCATTGCGCGATCCGCTCTGCTTCGCGTCGCCTGCCGTCGGCGTCGCCCAGTTCTTCGCCCACGTATCGAGGCTTGGCGTCCCTGCGGTGGGTCGCTTGTGCGCGACCTTCCCCTCGTTCTGGCTCGTCCCGTAAGGCGTCGCGCTCGGGGTCGGGTACTCGTTCCGCGAGTATGAAGAGCCGCTCACGGCGGTGCGGTGCGCCGACCTCTTCGGCCGTGAATACATCGTATTCGATCGAATCGAACCCGCACGAGGCCAAGTCCGCGAGGACGCGATCGAGCCCGCGCCGAACAAGTGCCCCGACGTTCTCCACGAAGACGAAACGGGGTCGTACTTCGCGAAGAATTCGCGCGTACTCGCTCCAGAGCCCGGACCTCTTACCAGCGAGCCCTGCTCCCGAGCCGGCGAGACTGATGTCCTGGCACGGGAAGCCGCCAGAGACGAGATCCACAACTCCACGCCACGGTCTGCCGTCGAAGGTGGACACGTCGTCCCAGATAGGAGCTGGAGCCAGGGCCTGTTCCGCCATCCGCGCCACGAGAGTGGCCGCAGCGTAGGCGTCCCGCTCGACGTGACAGATAGTTCTGTATCCGGGGATGGCTCGGTGCAGTCCGAGTTCGAGGCCGCCGATTCCGGCAAATAGAGCCAGCCCATTCACAGCGACCGCCGCGCTCGACGAATCAGCCGGATCAGCCCGTCATCAGCCGGGCTTTCGCTAGCAACTCTACAGTCTAAGTGCCTGGATTCGCTGAAAAGTGAGTGGTGCGGCGAAGAAGACTCGAACTTCTCCACCCATCGTGAAAGTGCTGCATTCAAGCGGTACACGCCCTCTCCTGCTTAGTTATCCTGAATCAGCCCGCTATCAGCCGCAATCAGCCGATCCATCAGCTTGTCGAGCTGTTCGTCGGACATGCCTACGCGCTGCGCCAGAGACCTTGCGATGCTCTGTGTGGCAGAAAGCTCCCCCTCGAGACGCTCGATGTAGGCGTCCTGTTCCTCGATGATGAGCCCCGGTGTCTGCGGATGGTCTTCGATTCTCACTTCTTCCTCGCTTTCCCGACGAGGTCGTCGAGCCGAGCGACGACGCCGCCGCGCCGCTCATCCTTCGCCTCGTCGTAGTGTTCGAGCATCGCGCTCCCCGTCCAGCGGTACTGCGCGACGATGTCCTCGATCGGGATTCCTGCGCCCCTGAGAGCGCCCACCTGCGTGTGCTTCATGGCCCGATATGGTGGCACCCAGGGCAGGCCGATCGCCTCGCTCGCGGCCATCCAGGCGTCTCTGATCGCGTCGTCCGAGATCACGCCCTCGGGAGCCTGCCGGTCGGGGTTCTGAAAGAGGGGGGCGTCCCGGTCGATGCTCACCCGGTTCTGGTCGATCAGGTCGCAGAGCCACTTAGGCAGCTCGTAGGTGCCGATCTCGCCGGTCTTCGTCGTGTCCCTGACCGCGCAGCCGCCCGAGCGGTTCGCCGCGCTCCGGCAGATCCGCAGGCGGGGCCGATCCCAGTCGCAGCCCAGAACGCCCCGCGCCTCGGTCGGGCGAGCTCCGGTATAAAACATCACCCAGAAGATCGGGGCGCGGTCTGCGGGTAGGGCGTCGATCGCACGCACGACCTCCGGCAGCGACAGCCTCGCCTCGGAATCCCGCCGCGTCCGGTTCCGCCTCTTCGCGGTCAGCGCGGTCGGCATGGTCGGCCAGTCGGGCTCAGGGAAGTCTACGCGGGTCGTCCGATACCACGCGATCACGGCGCGGAAGGCGGCGAAGGCGTTCCGGCCCTCGTGGTCGCTCGTGAGCCCGCGCCCGCCCTCGGACTTCGGGAGCTGGAACCACGCTTTCCACGCGCGGAGTGTGTCGGCGCGGGTCGCCTCCTGGATCGTGAGGCCCGCGAAAAACGGTCGAGAGCGCCCGAGCACCGCGCGGTAGGCTGCGATCGTGCGAGGCGAGAGAGGCCGATCTGTGCGCTCTGAGACGATTCTGGGAGCCGCCTCTAGGTAGCGGTCGATTACGTCGAGGGCGCGGTGAGTGCGGCTGCGCTGGCTCTTGAACTGCGCGACCGCGTCGGCGAGAGGGATCCTCCGAGAGTCGGTGCAGATGACGGCTCGGATCTCCTCCGCCTGCTCGCGGGTCTGGAACGGCCTGCCCCGCAGCGCCCACAGATACCGCGCGCTCCCCCGCAAGTGGGGGGAGAAATCAATCCGCCAGCCGTTGCGGAGAAATACGACTTTTCCGAGGTCGGGCACTTCGGCAGATTCCCCGATCCAGACTCGGGGCGCAATCTGGGGCGCGGAGGCGCTCACTCAGCCCCCCACGATCCGCGCTTGCGTGGCCTCAGCCTCGGTCGCACGGCGCTCCGCCGTCTGCGCGAACTTCGTCTGCTCGCTGATCAGAGAGTCGAGCAGGTGGCTCACAAGGCACACCAGAGCCTCGCGCGTCGCACCGTCGAGCGCGCCGTCATTCCGTTTCTTCGCGAACAGGCACGCGGCCTCGAACGCAGCCTCGATCTCTTCTGTGTTGACAGCAGGCAAGAGGGTCTCGAAGGCGCGAAGGGGAGGGGCGGGCTCGATGGCAACAAGTCGTACCCCTCCCCCCCGCGCGGTTGGGGGGTTAGAAGGGGATGTCGTCCTGGTCGCTCGGCGGCGGCGGCGCGTCCTGCAGGTGAGCAGGCTCGATCTGGACGGGAGTCGGAGGACGATCGGAGGCGGTCGCGTTCGGTCCGGGCGCGGAGACGTTGCCCGCGTGACCCGACTCGACCATCTGCTTGAAGTTGGCCGGCACCTCCTTGACCCTGATCCCCATCGTCATCGAGCCCGACGGCGTCTGGGTCGGCTCGGTGTAGAGCCACACCTGGAGTCCGATGCAGTGCTTCAACTCCGCGTGGTCGGCGTTGATCTTCTTCTGCTTCACGAGCATCTCTTCGATCCGGCGTGCGTTCGTCACGTTCGACAAGTACGGCTTGTCTGAAAACTGCGCGAAGGTGAACCCGGCCTTCCACTCGGACTTGCCGTTCTGGTCTTTGACCTCGTACTCGTCGGCGAACTGGATCGTGGTCGGGCCTTCCCAACCGTTCAGATCCTCGCTCTTGAGCCACTGCGAGTTTGCGGACGTGTATTTGCTGAGCATTCCCATTTCAGTCTCCGTTTCTGTTTTTGTTTCTGTTGCTTTCCATCGCGCACTCGTGCGCGTGAAATCAATGGATAAGAGAGCAGAGCGCCGCGGCTGCGAGCCCGAAGCCGACGACGGCCCCGACCACGCTCGCGAGCCAGCCGAGCGCCGCGACCAGGGCGGTCAGGTTCCGACCCGTGCGGCCGAACCGCTCGCTCTCGATGTTCATCAACACTGCCAAGTCGATGCCCTCTGCGGGGTCTACGATCCAACGCATCGGCTCGTCATCGAAGCGAAGGTCACTCACCGCGCACCGTCCCTTCCGCAAGAGTCCAGAGTTCCTCGTAGGCACTCTCTCCGCGCTTCAGCAGCCAGAGAGCGTCGTCTACGAGTTTCTGCGCGGAATGGAAGTCGTCTCGATCGAGTGCGCGCACTGCGTCGAGCAGGCAATGGAGCGCAGTGGTCTTAGAGCTTTTGATGCGCCGCTCGATATCGTCCTTCACGTTGATTCGTTCACCAATTTCAACCGCTGCGCTCATCTCGCACCTCCTCGGTCAGTTTCAAGAGCCAGTTCGCCGCGCCGTCGAGTAGAGCGGCGAAGTCGTAGTTCCCGCGCCGGATCTCGCGCGCAGCTCGCGCCTCAAGGTCAGCCGCGAAGTCTTCGGGGTCGCGTTCAGTCCACATCACGCAGCCCCCTCGTGAGCCGCGCTCCAATCGAGACCGATACCCGCGCAGTCCTCACACTCCGATCGCGCGTGATACGTCGGCGGCGTCTCGTCGGCGATCGATCCGTAGCCCTCGACCTCGACCTCGATCTCGCCCGCGCCCGCGCATGTCTCGCACCGAGCGGCCCTCAATGCGCGGAGCGCGGCTTCGATCGTGTCGCGATAGTCGCCGACCAGGCGGACCAGTGCGCGGTTGCGATCTTGAAGGCTATTGACCAGGCCGTCGCGTCGATTCAGTTCGGAGCGGAGTCGAGCGGACTCGCCCCAGGCGTGGTCGAGCGCAGCGCTCAGCCCTTCGACGATTGAGTTGCTCATGCTGCACCTCCATCCGTTGCGTATTCATCCATCCAGTGTTCCCAGAGCCGGGCACGCGCAGCAGCGTCCCAGACCGTCCCGGTCGCCGAGTAGATCGGGTTTCCCGGCTCGCCGTCCTCGTCGATCTCGTAGACGCCGAGCAGCATGACCTCCGACCCTTGCGGGTGGTCTTCGCTCTCGGTGATCAGCAGTTCGTGGTGGTCGGTCGAGTACCCGGCCGCGACGCACATGCCGCCGGTCTGTTGCAAGTCGATCGCGCTGCCGTCATCGCCACCAATAGTCACGGCTGCGTCGCAGACTCGCTGACAAAGCACTACATCCTCGCGCTCGCAGTAGACGGCGATGCCGCATGAGCCGCAGGTCGCGTTGCCCTGCGCGGGGTTCGAGAACCTCGCAGAGTCAATGATCGTCTTGGCCGACGAGTAGTGACCCGACTCGGCCTCCTTGTTGTTGCAGGGGATGCAGAGAAGCTCAGCCCAGGGCGTGAAGATTCCGGTGGGGGTCATGCTTCACCCCCTTCGCCGAAGCTCTCGCAGGCGTCGCAGATCGCACCGTGCCCGCAGCCGAAGCCGGTCGAGAGGTGGCAGGACGGGCAGTCGCCGAAGTCCTCGGACGCGCAGTTGTCGCACGCGCCGATCGCCATGCCGGTCTTGTAGACCCAATCCCAATCGACGGTGTCGAGGTCGTCGAACTTGCGGCTCATCGCGGCCGCGAGCGTCGTGGCCTGCGCCTTGTTCAGGTCGCAGCAGTCGAACGCCCAATCGTACTTCGTCGAAGGGTGTTCAGGGGCTTCGTACCAGACGCCGTAGATTCCGGGCTGGTACGGCGATGCGTGAAACGTCACGCTTGCGGTCGGTTGCTCGTTTGCCATCGAGTCCTCCTTGGTTGGAGAACTCAATATCGCCAAAACTGGCTATATGGTCAAGCCGTTTCTCGCGTCTTGTTCGCCAAAACCGGCGATTTCTTCTGGCTCGACTGCGCCGCTCGGGCGACAGCGACGACCGATTTCAGCGAGCTGGCGATCTGCTCTGCGTCGAGGCCCAGGCGGGCCGCGTTCTCGAGCTGATAGACGAGCGTCTCGAGCGAGCCGTCTGGAAACGCCTCTGCGAGCCGGCGCGCGGCCTCCGCGTAGTCCTCATCGACCTCAGAGCCTGTCAGCTCGTCGAAGAGGGCGCTGAAGCCGGGATAACGGCGCAGAGCTCTGACTTGCTCGTCTTTTACCGACGCCTGGCCGTCGCGGAGCCGCCGCAGGGTGCCGTTCGCGATGCCCGTGATCTGCGCTGCTTCAGACCAGCCGCGCCGCGGCACGAGTTGGCGCAACGCCTCGGCCGTTGCCTCGGCGGCGGTGAGTTGCCTGTCAGATGTGGGCGTCTTCACCCTCGCATTGTAGTCGAATTTGGCGAAACGGCGGCAATTGCAGTTTTTGATCTTGCGGATACGCCACTTCTGGCGTAAATCGGAAGGATGAGACTGCGTGACTACTTGGCGGCTCGAAACGAGTCGCAGGCGGCTTTCGCTGAACGAGCGGGCCTGGGGGCTCGAACGGTTTTCCGGGCCTTGAGTGGGGAACTCGTCGGCTCGCGTTCTGTTCGTCGGATCGTCGCTGCGACTCAATCTGCTCCTGCTCCTAACGGTGGGGTGGTGGACGTGGTCGATCTGATTCGTCTCGAAGACGACGCGACGTGATGCCGGACGACGGTGTCAGATCCGGTCACGGATTGGGGGGTGAAGTGAGGGGAGAGCAGAGCCTGCCGTTTCAGCGGCATTCAGAGACCTCGCGCGCAGCCGCGGAAGCGATGAGAGCCCAGGTGCCGCGACTGACGGGCGACCGGCAGCGGATCGTGAACGTGCTGCTGAGCGGCGGCAAGACCGACGCAGAGATCCAGGAGATCCTCGGCCTGCGCGGATCGACGCAGCGGCCCCGCCGGGTCGAACTGGTCGAAATGGGTGTCGTGATCGACACGGGCCTCCGTCGCGACAGATCCACGGTGTGGGGTCTGGCGTCGATGCAGGGGGGGCGGGATGCAGGCTGACGAAGCGTGGCCCGCCGTGGTCGAGGCGTTCGCACACTACGGAAAGAAGGTCGTGCCGAAGCTCCGAAGCGAGCGGCGGAAGCTCGTCGAGCAACTGCTCGTCGAGTTCGAGCCGGAGGAACTGGTCGCCGCGGTCCACGGGTACGTCCGTTACCACGAGGGTCTCGACCAGAAGGACGACTTCAATCCGCGGAAGTTCTTCAACCCTGAGTCCGTTTTCAGGCTCGGGAAGATGGAACAGCGGGTCGAGCTGGGCCTTGAGGGGCCGTGGTCGCGACCGTTGACGCACGAGGAGCAGGTCAAGGCACGCCAAGAGGCCGCGAGAGAGAGAGTCGCGCGGGCTCGGGAGGCTATGGAGGCGAAGCGTTTGCGCGCTCTCTGAGCGCATTCACGGGCGCGTGGCGAGCCGGCGGGCCGCGTGTTCGACATAGCCCTACTGCTGGCGGGTGGGTGGATAGCGTTCCAACCAGGGGCAGACCTGAGTCGAACTCGCAAGCAGGTCGGAGCGGGCGCGGGGCTACGTCGCGTCGGAAGCAGTGCGAGCAGTTGCGCCGGGAACGCCCCCTGCCGGAAACGAAGGGCTCTCCAATCCGAGCCTGGGGAGACTGTCCCGAGTTGATGCTTTTGCATCGCGGTGTCGGGATACGTCTCTCTTGGGATCCATCCGAGATACAGGGAAAGGGCAAAGCATGGCATTCGCGAAACAGGCCGCGATCGACCAGAGGGCACGCAGGCTGATGGGCCTGATCGACGAGCGTCTCGGCGGGGTGCCTTCGACCAACTGGTTCGCAGACGCGCGTGTTCGCGTCCTCGTGGCCCTTCTGGAGCAGATCGAGCTCGCGATCGACGAGGCGAAGGAGTTCCACTTTGAGTAGTGCGGAGTGTTCGACGGCCTGCGAGTGGGAAGACTCGAAGAGGCTCGACTGGCTCGACTCTGAGTGCGGCGAGTCGCTCCATCTGGTCGAGGTCGAGGGCGTCGAGGTCTGGGTGATCGACGGGTTCTCGATGGGTACGCGCAGTCTGCGCGAAGCGATCGATCGGGCGCGTGAATACGTCTGGGTCGATATGAAGGAGGAAGGTTGAATGGGAAAGCCTGTATGGCAAGAGCCGCTTGAGCAGCTCGCACACTTCGCGCTCGGGCTCGTCGCTCCGGCGCTCTGCGCGCTTCGGGAGTGGAATCAGTGGCCTCCAGGCGATGTGCATCACATCCTGGGCATGCCGTCGGGGAAGACCGAGTTCGCCCCCCTCGATCGCGTGCGCGACGCCTATCGCGATTTCACGGCCTACCTGATCGGCGCGCAGGTCGCGATCTGCGTCCTCGCCGGCCTGCTCGTCTGGAGGTGGTGATGGGTTACGTCCTCGACATCTTCGTGAAGGGCCTTCCTCGTCTCCAGGTTGCGGGCTCAGGGGGTGGTCACTGGCGCAGCCGGTACGCCGAGGCCAAGCGCTGGAAGGCTGCGGTCGCTCAGGCCGTCCTCGAGAATCACTACCTACCCGACGAGCCGCTCTCAAAGGCCCGAGTCACGTTCGAGCGGTATTCGAGCAAGGAGCCCGACGTGACGAACCTGTGCGCCTCGTTCAAGAGCGTCGAAGACGGGCTGGTCGAGGTGGGCGTGATCGAGGACGACAAGCCGAGCGTGATCGGGTCGCCGACATACAACTGGGTGAAGGTCAGCCCCAAGGATGGGCGGATCCGAATCCGAGTGGAGGAAGTCTGATGGGTCGCGAGTTTGTGATCGATCTCGACTGTTCGGAGGAGGAGTGGATGGACTTTCTTACGCGGTTCGACGAGACGGTGAATGGCGAGCCGGACGGTGAGCGTCGGGTGGGGATGGTTCAGGAGGCGGAGGACTGATGGGGCAGGTAGGCCAAGCGATCGTGAGGACCGCGACGCACGTCTGCGACCGGTGCGAAAGTCGGTGGGAGTCTTCTGTCTACCCGTGGTGGCGAGACCAGCCGGCCTGGCGCTACTGCGCGAGCTGCGCGGCGGAGCGTTGGCAGATCGAAGAGCGAGCGCGCGCGTGGGATCGACTGAAGGGCCGGGTTCCGAAGACGTTCTATCCAGCGGGCTGGCGTCATTGAGCGATTCCGAAGCCTCGAGGGAGGGAGTTTCAAAGGCTCTCGAGCGCGTGGGGCCGCTTAGACGGGTCAAGCGGGTCGAGGCCCTGGTCGAGGTTGCGGTCTGCCCCGCTCCAGGATGCTGGGCTGAGTTCAGGGCCTTTCGTAGCACTCAGGTCTTTTGCTCGAACGCCTGTAGGCAGCGCGCGTGGTCGCGGGGACATCGAAAGCGGGAATCGGGTGTCCCCGACGTGTAGACGCTTTTGCGTATATGCGGACGGGCGGGGACATCGAAAGTCGAAATCGGGTGTCCCCGCTCGATTTGCGTTCCGCGTGGAACCTAACGGCTAGGAGGCTTTGGCGTTAGGAAGGCTCATTCTCTTCGTGAGACCATCGGGGGGTGGGCTTGGGTAGACCTACCGTCTACAGCGAAGAGATCGCTGACGAGATCCTGCGACGCCTGGCTGACGGCGAATCGCTGACGCGGATCTGCTCTGAAGAGCGGATGCCTGCGCGCTCAACCGTCTATTTCTGGCGTTCTGGTCGCGCCGACGCGCCCCCGGAGTTTTCGGACAACTACGCGCAAGCTCGAGAAGCGCAGGCGGAGCGGTACTTCGACGAGGTTCTCGACCTCGCGGACGGCCTCGAAGGCGACCACGTCTCGGTCTCGAACGAGGTCACGAACGCTCGCCGGGTCCGCATCGACTCGCGCAAGTGGGTACTCGCTCGCATGAACCGGGCGAAGTACGGCGAGAAGAGCGCGCACGAGATCAGCGGTCCAGCCGGCGGCGAGCTTCGGTTCCGCTGGCGCGACACGCCCCCTGTCTCGAGTGGGGGCGACGACGATGCCTAGCGGCGGCATGCAGCAGTTCGTCGAGACCCTGCCGAACAGGTTCCTGGGCGCGCTTGCGTCGGTGGGCGCAGACGTTGCGACGGGCGCGTACTCGACGGTCGGCGCGATCAAGTACGGCGTCCCCGAGATCATGAAGCGCGTGCCCGACGAGGGCTGGGGCGCAATAGGATCCGGGCTCGACGCCGCGACGCGGAAAATGCCAGGCGGAAACTACGTCGCCGATCTGCAGGTGGCTGCCTCCGACTACGCGACCTCGCAGGGTGTCGGCCCCGGCGCGCAGATGGCGCTCGGCTTCCTGTCTCCAAGTCTCAGCGACATCGGGCGCGGAGCGCAGGGCGCTGTCCGCCAGATGGCGAAAGGGCCGGCCCTTCCGAAAGTCTATCGGGACGGCGACGTCGATGCGAAGGGCAAGCCTCGGCCGATGCTCGCAGACGAGCTGG
>Ga0070753_1001093_pt1 | contig 15564 bp, 18 predicted proteins | sample VirMetDEL_Aug_31_FD_77441 | JGI IMG/M metagenome (GOLD analysis project Ga0070753, IMG submission 77441) | Aqueous microbial communities from the Delaware River and Bay under freshwater to marine salinity gradient to study organic matter... | ecosystem: Environmental > Aquatic > Marine > Coastal... | reverse complement strand
CATCTCGGTAGCCTTTGGGTTCTTGTGGCCAATCCAACCTCGTTTTCTGGAAGTACCATCTCCAGATCGGAAGGTAATTTGGTATTGCTGTCCATTCGCGATGGGCTCGAGGAGTTCGAAGCTATCGACCGAACCAGTGTAATTTCCACTACCCAGGATCCGATCGCGTATCTCAATCGTCGTGTTCTGTGGATCAAAGAGAATGGTTTCACTCATTAATACCTTCACTTTCTAAAGTTATTTGCTCACGCAACTTTGGGATTTGCTTGCGCTCCTGTGATGCCATTAGAGACAAGCGTTTTAGTCGTACAGCAACGTCTCTATGTCGTTGCTTTTGGTGATCTTCCAACTCTTCCATTCGAGTGTAGGAAACTCTCCGAATTGTCTTATCCAGCATCTTGGTGAGGTGCTGATGTAGTTGTCTTTCTGCAAGCTCTGCCTGTTCGCTAGGAGGGACCATTCGGTAGCCCTCTGTCCTGACGTTGACGAGATCAATTTTGTGGTCAATCAGCAGGCAGTCTCGGAACCCAATAAGGTTCTGCATAAAATCAATCTGTCTGCTCTTGTAGGCATCAACGGTAATCCCAGGTTCGTTGGGGTAAACATCAAAGAGATCGTAAAAGTATTGGTGAGGGACGAGCTCACCAATCTCGTAGACTTCCAGAATTTCGGAAACTTTCGCTTTCCACATCGGGTAAATGGTGAGCTCTCCCATATTAAGCCGCTGCCTCCAGATTAAACTTTCCGTAAGTTGGCCTATAATCACAGAGGCCTACTAGACGACCACCAACTTCCAGAAAGTTTCTGACCTCGATGGCATCTAATTGACTCGGATCAATCGCTACCTGGAACTCTGCAGCCCATTCCTCAAAGAATGGGCGAGTCCGAATCACTGTACTTCTGTTGACAGTGACTGGCCTACGATCTCGGTAACACTTTGAATACAAGCCTTGGATATCACGTGGCCCATCGTAGAGGAGCTTTACCTTGTCCTCGACGGTTTGCAGAGCTCTCGTAACGGTCTTGCCTTTTTTGGAGAACTTGGCTGCTTCCCTGAGCAAGGCATCAACACATCTACCAGGTATGTAAGGACCAATCTTAGGATCGTGATAGATCCCAGCTTGGTACTCGATATAAGCAAGCTCCTCGTGATGCTCATCCGTCTTGTTTCGTACAGACGAAATTTTCTTCATCTGCTTGGCTAAAGGATGCAACGGGTCACAAGCTACGTTATTGTGCATCATCAGAGGCGTATCGCCCTTAATACGGAAACGTAAGATTTCCATAGTGATTACCTTTTCTTGAGTGAGAGAGTAGAAGTTGGGAGGCGATCACGCCTCGCCACTCCAAGTGTGTATAATTCTAGGTCCTGTCTTGCCAAGCACGGCCTTGCCTCACCTCGTCGAGCCTTGCCCGAACATACCGAAACGCAACTTAGCCCACCTTAACCCAACACACCTTGAGCCCTATCTAACGATAGGAGAGAAGGACCATCAGTCCCTCTGTTCTGTCGTTAGCCACATCCCAGCGCATCATACCCCAGCAAACCTCAACTTACCTGGTCGTACACAGTCTCAACATACCTTGCCCCAAGGGATGCTTATTTAAATTCTGATATTGTGATGACTTTGCCTTATCAGACCGCATCGCATCTCACACAACCTGGCTTTGCCCGAACAAACCTCGACAGACCGGATTACACCTGACACCAGCCCGACATAACCCACCACGCTTGGCCACAGCAGACCACGTATCACTTCTTACTGATCGCTTTGACAATGGTCTCGTAATCCGGATTGATGATGGGATCCGTAAGCCCAAAACGGTTGCCTGCTAGATACGCAGAGCTCTCGGCAACGTAGAGTACTCGCTCCTGTTTGATCGTGACCTTGTCCTCACCTCCCTGCTTATAGACCTCGCTGTTGAGATCCAGGAAGCCTATCAACTCAGCCCACTCGGTGAGTAAGCCAGAAGCTCGTTTGTCGAGCTTTGGCTCCCATCGATCGTGCTCAGGCAGTAAAGGATTGATCACTGTCCTCACTTGGGCGTGAGTCACAAAACCAACGTGCATCTCTCGATGAGAATGAAGAGCATCCAGAGCACTGAGGATCTGTTGCCAGTACTTCAGCGCAGCGATGCGGCCCTTCGCAAAGCCAATATCGTCAATAGTCTTGTCCTTCCACTGCTCCCGGAACTGATCCTTGAGAACCTGGATCCAGATCTTCTGCTCGAGCCAGTCAGCGGAATCAACAAAGAAAGCGTTGAAGTCGTGATCCTCGCTATAGAGCAGCCGTAGCTGGTTGAGGATCTCCGGAAAGTCAATCGCTGCCCAATCTAGTCTTGGGAATCCGTACCGTTCTGCTGATTTCTCAACATCTCCAAGAAGCGACTTAACGAAGGATGAGACGAGGGTTGTTTTACCGGTCTTGGGCTTTCCAACGAAGACACACTTGAGCGGTTGCCTTCGTTTTTTGGTTTGGACGAGCTCTGATAGTTTTGAAATTGTTTCTCCCAACTTTTCTCCTCTAGTAATGCCTGATCATTATCGATGTATTGCCCACGCGAAGGGGACCAGCGTTGCCAACCATCCTCTGGAGACCACACTGTCTTTAGGATCCTTTGGAGCCTTTGAGGGCCCTTGGCCGCAAAGCGAGATTTTCCTTTTGAGTTGAACTTCTTTGATGTCATTCATCTGAGCCTCTAAGTAGGATTTGATGATCATCGTGGCCAGTCACATCTGCTGGCATAGCTGGCAGATGTTGAACCTGGCCTCCACGTTTTAGATATTCTTCGATTTGTTCCTGGTAGGCAGAGCCCTCAATTGGCATCGGTTCGCTGGGCTGACCGATCCAATCCGGATACTCTTTAGCGGTTGGTATCCAAGCGAGTGGATACTCAGAATCACTGTTGCGATACTTACGGACACCCATCATCTGACGATTGGCAGCGTATGATCTGCGCTTTGAAACCTTCACGCAGTCATCGCAGTACTTCCTCCGGTAATTGGCAGCCGTCATCATAAAGGTATAAGGCTTTTTACAAACCTCACACTCGAGCGTCACTGGCTTGGGATTACGTCTCTGGGCATCTCGGCAAGTCCGAGAGCAGAGACTGTATCGACCCTTTGGGACAGGCTTCCCACACTGGATGCAATCCTTAACGGCTGACAGGGTAGGCACACACTCCTATGTGTTGGGGGGAGCCCAGTCTCAACGTCACTGTCGAGAGGCAAGAGGGAGGAGTTGCCTTCTTCCTGGGCTCAAATATTGAATGAACTTATGTTGATATCAAAATATATATATTGATATTTTTTAACTGTCAATAGTCGTTTTCACTTTTATCAACACTGTTACTTAATTTTTACGGGGGGGGGATTTTAATCAGTGCATTTGAATCCATCTTTAAAATTTTAAACTTCTAATGGAAAAAAGATGAACCAAACACCACTAGTTAATTTCATAAAAAAAACCCTTAAAATTCGCTCAGATGCTGAACTAGCAAGGAATTTGGGGCAATCTCCTGCGAGTTTTAATGCGAAAAAGATCCGAGGGACAATAGATCTAATAGAAATCCGCGACTTGTTTGTGCGGGAGGGTACAGACGTAAAGATTTTAGAAGATTTTTTAAGTAAACCTTCTTTGCACATTCCTGCTAATGAGAAATTATCAACTAGCCAATATCGAGAAGTCCCTGAGTACAACGTCCGGGTATCCGCAGGACACGGGGAGTATCAAGGGATCGAGCACGTGAAACAGGAGCTCCAGATCCCTAAGCAGTGGCTCCCCGATAATGGGAAAGTTGGGCTGGTCAAAGTGGAGGGAGACTCAATGTGGCCTACGATCGCTCACGGGGATTTTGTCGGTGTGGAGTTTAGCAGTGGCTATACTAGTGACGGGCTCTATCTGATTCGAGTCGAGGACGCAGCTTTTGTTAAAAGATTACAGAAAGAGTTTAATTTGATACGGATCATCTCAGACAATCCGCAGTATAGAGAGATGACCGTATCTCCAGATGATGGGAGTGACTTTGGCTTGATCGGACGGGTAGCACTCATCGTCAGAATGACGTGAGTGCTGTAGTTTAGATATTAGCTGGGGATTACTTCGTAGTCGTCTTCAGCTTTTTGAGAGTCAAATAATAACTTGCTGACCTTGCTATGCATTGCACGGTTAAGCATCGCATTTACTTTTTCATAATTTGATTTTAACTCGTTCAATTTTGATCGATAAGGTATAGCAGCCGTAAGTGGGACATATCGAGCTTCACGTTCAGTTGAAATACTTATATTGCCAACTATCGAGCCGTCATCTACACGACCTTCTTGCCAGTCTAGCCGTAAAACGTCTAAAGTATTAAGTATTTCGTCTGTGGTATTACCTTTGTCTACGTAAAAGGTGATTACTACTTTATCTTTAGTGTGCATACGTCCTCCAAGTAATTGAGTGATTGGTTAAGGTAGGCAGCAGATAGTCTAGGTTAACGGACGGTATCAATAAGCTGGCTGGCATTGGCTTGATACCGCTAATATCTACTGCCTGTGTAAATATATATATATATTATATGTTGACGTCAATAGATAATTTAAATGGGTAGAAAAAAAGTCCGTATTTACCAACATCCGAGCAGAAGGGTCTACATCGGTCGCTATCACGAGACAGGCAAGGAGGTTACTCTGATATCCGTTGAGGAACTAAAACAGATCTGTGGGCGATCTGAGCAACGGAAAAATCAATTGCTCGAGAAATTATACCAGGATAATGACCAGGTTCTCCCCAGTGATGAACGAGATGCTTTTCTTCAGATGATCCTCAACACTCGCTCCCCCAATACCTATAGAGATTATAAGAATGCTCTCCAGAAACTCCCTGAGCTCTCTGAGAAAGGGATTCAGCAACTAATCAGCAACGAGAAGGCAGCTGGTCGATCTGAGGCGAGTATCAATAGCTACCTGCGAGCAGTACGTGTCTACTCCAATTGGTCTGCAGCCAGATCCAAGACCCAGCCTGTCGAGGTCAAGATGCTCAGAGAGGTCTCCAAACCTGTTGCTGCATTCACAGAACAGCAATTGGATCAACTGGAAGATTATCTGGAAGGGAAGAAAGAAGAAGGCAAGCGCTGGAGATTATTAAGACTAGCTCACCACGTCCTACGCCACACTGGGCTCAGAGGATCCGAGCTCCTCCACCTCACCTGGGAAGATGTCTCGATCGATACCCGAGAGATCCGAGTCGGTGACTCCGAGCTCCAACGAGTCAAAGGGAGGAAAGAGCAGCTGATAGTATTCCCTCAGATCCTGCAACCAGTCCTGGAGAACGAAATAAAAGACCACCACTATCTACTCCACAAATATTGGGCTCACCTTAATGAGCTCACTGCAGCAATGAGAAAGGTCCAGCGATCTCTGGGGATCTCTGGCCCCAAACCTCTCCACGGTTATCGCGCTTCCTATTGCAAAAGACTGTTCAACAGCGGATTCGCTGCTCCACTTGTGAAACGTTCTTTAAGACACGCAAGCATCACTACCACGATCGGCTACTACGATGATCAGGTCACCGATCTGCGAAACGCATTCGACTGCAAATATCTCGGCAATATCCCGGCAAACGACTCGCTAGACTAGGTGATTACTGGTAGGCTTCTGTGACTTCTAATCAGTAGGTTTCAGGTTCAAGTCCTGATGGGCGCGCCAGCAAAATCAGATGATTTCAATAACTTATCAGGTTTATAAACAAAACTAATTGGTTTCGTATATGCGAAATATCCCGGTAATATCCCGGTAACTCTGCAAATATCCCGGTAATATCCCGGCAATTATTCGTCACCAGAAAGCAGGCCCTTTACTTGATTATCATAAGATTCCGACCGCTTTTCAGCATAACGCGAAGCGGATACTTGATCGGGGAAAACTGGCAGAATTGCACCAGTCACAAAGTCTATTGGCCCGTACTTGTTTAGAAAGTAAGTCATCGAATCTTCCCCCCACTCCTTACCATCCTTATCTACTGTGGGAGTTGTGACCCAACCAAACCAGGTTGGGACAGTAATTGTTCTTTCTGAATAGATCTCACCTTTTGGGCTTCTAAAGACTTTCCTCCCTGCTGTAGTCTTCATCACTCATCTCCAGAAAGCAGGCTTCGAGTGCTAAACGAGAGAGGCCTGCCAGACTGACGGGCGAGGATCTGCATTAGTTCATCCCTTCGAGTGGAATAGCGATCCAGAAGATCGAGGAAGTCATCAGTCTTGGTTGGATCGAAGTAAACCTGACCCAGGTTCCTGGCAATCTTTTCACTAGGGTCATAAGCTCGAGAGAGAAGCTGAGTCAGAGCGTTAAAGTTGTCTTTCGTTGGTGCGGGGTAGGCCGCTACTCCGAATGCGTTAAACAAGTCCTCTACCTTACTGAGGGAGTTCATCTCGTCCAACTGGCTAGCCGTAGTCGAGTTCCCCTTCACCTGGCCATAGGTCCTAGCCATCCTTGTCTCTTGCGTTCTGACCCCATCATAGTAGCGCTTGAATGCCTCACCATCTCCCTGGAACAGAGCTCGTAGTTGGTCCTCAACATTCTGGTTGTTCAGTTTCCTCGATACGTTTGTACCTCGAGCCACTCGGTTGATCTGGTTTTTTAGAGCACTGACAAATGCCGCTTTGTATGCTGCAAGCTCATCCGGAGCAAGCAGACTCATCTGGAGCTCGATCTCATCAGCAGATTTATTACTAAAAGCCTCCGCTCCAGCGACTGCAGCCTCCTCGATCTTGTAGGTATTCTCCCTGGTTTTCATCAGTTCCCGGTAGACCGGATGATTTGTTGCGGTGTACAAATCCTCTCGAATCTCTGATAACACACCCAGAGCATCCTTGTCTTTTGCTGCCTGGGAGCCATCGTATCGTTGAGCCACTACATCGATCCCACTACGAGCATTCTCTGTAGTCTGGAGAGGGACAGTAATCTGGTCCTCGAGCTCTCCCTGATAATCAGGTCGCCTTGTGTCAGGTCTCCTCATCGCGTTGATTGCCCTACGGGTCTCTAACTCTTGACGGACTGCTGGATTACGGTTGATTGGTTCCAAGATCGCCTGGGCATCAATTGGATCCTCTCGGATGATGTTCAATATCGGAGCTTCCGTATCTCTGATGACTTCCTGAGCTTGGGACTGTTGAAACGGAGACACTCCTGGAGCAATCATCTCATCCGATCGTTGGCCAATTCGGCTGGCCATCTGCTCCTGACGTGGTCTGAGGAACTGATCGGCCAGGGTTGCAGCCTCCGGGCTCTTATTGACAATTGCCCGAGTCTGCTTGAGTACTCCTTCTTCACCGAGGTCTGGGTATATCGTGTTGGTATATCCGAGGTCCTTGGCTTCCTGCTGTCTGGCTTTCATCTGGGCTACGGTGAGCCCGTCATCCTTCATCCTTCTGAGAGCGGTCTCGAGCTCAGGATCTCCCAATCCCATTCGAGGAGGCTCTGGAGGAGAAGCTGCACCAGCGGCTCCTCCTGGGGGCATAGGTGGTTGTCCTCCACCAAAGAGTGGATTGACAAATTTCTGCACGTACTCGTTACTCATCGCATCTTGGACATAAGGCATCGCCTTACCCATCATCGCACTCATTCCTGGATTGACGAGGGACCCTCCAATTGTGCTGATAATTCCAGCACCGAGGGGGCTCCCTTCGTCACCTGGCTCACTCATCCCGGCTGCAGTGGTTACCCCTGCAGGTCCTGCGACCATCGCCCCTTGGGCTGCTGTTCGAGGAATGTTCTCGATTGCTGGCTGACCGGCTCGATAGTTTAACCCAAGTTTCCCTGTCCCAGCGATCAGGGCCTCCCCTGCTGGATCCGCTACCTTGGCTGGACTGAAGCTGACTCCTGTTCCTGGTATTCTTTGCTTGGGGAAGAATGGCATCGCAAACCCGGAAGCGGTTGCAGCGGTAGAGAGCCCTGGTTGTTGCTCTGCGAACTGCCTGCGCTCTGCTCGAATCTTCCCAACGGTCTGGTCATAATCCTCACCCAGGAGAGCTCGAGCTCCTGCTTCGAGCTCGTCTCCCCACTCCATCAGAGGAACGGCTAGGAGATCTCTGGCTACTCCGAGAGAGTTTTTCAGCAGCCCTTCGACAAAAGCTCCAAACTGATCAGGCTTTGCGTTGACCTCCCGCTCAATCGACTTCCTTACTGCTTCCTCAAACCGAGCTCGAGAATAACCGTTGTCTTCCAGTGTTCGGTTGATCACTTCCTCTGGAGCTCCGTTAGCTCGTCGTCGAGCAACGAGAGCCAGCAGTTTTTGCAGTCTAGTCATATTGTGAGTCTTCTTCTCGGAGTTTTAGACCTTCCACGCTTGGATCTTGGACAGTAGGCTGAATAACTTGTATCGGAGTAAGCCCAAACATATCGGCGTGACCGTTAGCGAAGTCCTCTGGCTTTTTCGGTGGGGCTTCACCGGATGCAATCATCGCTCGCTCCTGTTGTGCGCGAGCTCTTGCTCGACGCTTGGCGTTGACTACTGCTTCAGAGTCTCCAGCGATTGGGAAGTAGATGCTACGGTAATTATCGTATTCATCCTGTCCGATTGCTGCACCAGACTCCTGTCGTAGGACAAGAACGATCCACTCGTTTTGCAGACCTTCGTTTCTCCGGAAAGTGTCAGACTGGAAATACTTCCCAGCTAATGGGATTCCTCCAACAACCTGATTCTGCAAGTAGTCACCGGTATCCATCGGGATATCTGCACCTACCTTCTGGATCTCATCCTCGATCTGGTTCATCTCACCAATCAGAGCCTGGGCCTCAAGGACCTGTTGTGAAGGCCTCTTTGTGCTTTCCTGAGATACGGATTCAATCCGATCTCGATTTGCTGACAGATTTGGATACCTTGCCCGAATGAAATCGGGAATCTTTTTGTAGATTGATTTCTGGGTCTGGGAACCGTCCTTGTTGAATTGGGTCTCAGTCTTTGCTGGTAACCCGTAGGCGTTATTGAAGGCAATCTGTGCCTCTGGACTCTCCTCGGTCATCCCCTCCATTAAGAGAATCCGGTTGTTGTCATCGAGCTTAGGACCGGCTGCTGGCCTTGCAGGAGCATTCTTCGCTTCCTCCTGGCGAATCTCGCTCATCACAGCGTTGTAGTTATTGGATAGTTCCCCATCCTGGTCACGCTCGTTTGCCATCCCTCGAAGCGCTTTCTTCTGATCTCCTGTCAGGGCCTTGGAGTTGTTGATCAGGTTCAACAAATCGGCTCTTTGTGTCTCATTCAGTGCAGGCTGGCCAGCATACTTGGCCAAGACCTTTTGCCCCTCTGATGGCCCGGCAGCGAGTAGATACTGACGAGTCTGGTTTGTTGGATCAGGGAAGAGCCCAATTACCTGCTCTCGGTGTCGCTGGAGTTCAGCCTCTGGCCGGTTCAGTGTCCCTAAAGCACTGGCCGCGGTCGCATCGGCCTGACGGGTCAGAGCCTCTCTATATTTGCGCTCAATCTCTTCAGTCTCTCGTTTCTTCCGTTCCTCTTCCTCCTTGGCCTGCATTGCCTGCATTGCCTGTTCATACAGCAGTTGGTTCTGCAGCCCCTGGTTGTACCCTTCGACTCCCCCCTGGGCGGCTCCTCGGAGCACCTGATCCAGACGAGCTCCTTCTCCGGCAGCGATCCCCTGACCAGCCTGGTAGAGAGCCATTCTCCAGGGATCCATTGCAATTGGATTTACCTTGAATTGGTTATAGGCAGCTTGAAGCTGCTCGTCATCGAGGAGTCCTGGATACATTAGAAGCCTCTGAGTCTATCGAAATATTTATTTGCCATCTGATCTGCTTGGCCTGCCAAAAAGTCCCCAGCCTCTGGGCTGATCAATCCGTAGGCCTTGGCACGTTGCACCTCTGCCATCTCACTGCCGTAGTCTGGAGCATTACGCATTCCTCCAGGATTGCGAGAGGCAAAAGCTGCTAGTTGTCTGCGCTCTGGGCTGACTCTCTTCATCAGAGGAATGTCCTCCATCATCTGAGGCCGATTGAATGGGTACTCTGAGCGCATCATACGGGTCATCGCAGCCGTAGACGAGGGAGGATCTAGTTCTCTTAATGATACGTATTCTGGATAGTCTCTCCGGTAGTTTCTTGCAACGCCTTGCCGTCCAGTTCTCGGCTTTGGTCCCATTGCGTTTGCTGACTGCAATACGTCCATCAGTCTTGGTCTTCCTGGACTTACCTCTACGGTTGTCTTGGTGATTGCTTGAGGTCTTGGTCTGCCTCTCCCTCTCGACCCAAAGGCTGCCCCCATTTGTGAGCTCATCGGGCTGGCTGGCTCATCAGACAGCAGCCCTCGGAAGTAGTCACCAATATCATCGAACATATTCGAATAGTCGTACTCGGTCAGAGTGTCGTAGAGATCTGCCGTGTTATCTACCGTACTGTTGAGGAAGTCCTTAACGTCCTGGCGATCGATATCATCTAATAGTCCAAACATCTTTTTCTCCTATCAATCTGGACCGAATCCAGAGTTAGCCCCCAGAGTAGGAGCATTATTGTATTGAACCGGGGCATCTCCAAATAGCCCTCCAAACTGGCTAAGTCCACTCATATTCTGAGGGACTCCTGCACCAAGAGCACCGAGACCCCCACCGATCAGAGCTCCCCAGGGACCTCCTGCCGCTGCGCCAGAGAGAGCTCCTCCAATGATTCCAGAGAGACCTCCTCCACCGCCAGAAGTGGGCTGCTGTGTGTAGATCAGCCGAGAGCCTAACCCTCCAGCGCTATTGAGATTGGTCAGATACTGCTGAGGGAAATTCTGGGTCTCATCAACAAACTGCTGATAGTTAAAGTCAGCTTGAGCTTGATTCCGAGCATCCTGGTTCTGACCCATCTGCAGCCGATCGTAGAGTTGCTGACGGGTCCGGTCATCCATCTGTCCACCAAGCTGCCCTTGCAGTTGGGCTGCACTCAGGGCTGCGTTGTTCGCAGCCTGACCGTATTGGGCTTGAGAAGCTGCATCCTGCAACCTGTTTCTCTGCAGGTTTTCCTGAGACTGTGCTGTCAGAGATTGACCCGCTAGGTTCCCTTGGCTCTGGTAGCCTCTCACGTTCTGAGTCTCACTGGCAGTTAACCCCAGACGCTTCATCTGTTCATCCTGGGCCATTTGACTGGCAGTGTTGAACCCTTGCTGCCGTAGTTGGCCAGAGAGTGCGCCTGCTCTGTCCATAAAATTGCGATTATTCTCAGCCTGCATTAAAGCCGCTCTCGATCCACCAAAGGCTCCCTGCTTGGCAGCGGAGCTCGAGATCTCGTTAGCAGTCATCTTACGAGCTCGATCCAAATCCTTTAGTGATTGGTTCACAACCTGATCGGTGTACGGGTTCTGGAATTGCTGCATATTATCCGCAAAGCTTTTCCCAGAGTAATTCACCGGACCAGCCAGATTGGCGTTCGCATTCCCGTAGCTGGTTGCCGTTGGGCCAGTCGATTCGTACTGGTTCCCCTGGTTCATCAGTTGGCCAGCCCGATTGAATGCGTTCTGCTGCGAGTTCGCATTATTATTGTAGATTGCAGTCTCTGCCGCAGTGGTCCGGTCGCTTGGTGCAGCAAAGCGCTCGCCTTCGTACTTCTGGAATTGATCGGGGAGATTCATCCCGTACTGGGCTTGTTTCTGAGCTAGGTCTTTGTAGTATTGAGGAGCGCTGATGCCACCACCAGCGGCTGCGCCACCTCCTCCACCTAAAGCCCCAGCTAGATCTCCTAGCACACCACCAATCTGGCCTCCGAGGTGTTCCAGGCCTTTTCTTGTTTGGTCAATACCTGACTGGACTCCCTTCCCAATATCCGTTGGGATGTCTTGGACACCAGCAACATTCCCACGGATCATCCCTTCAGTTGATCCTACGGCTCCCTTGAGGTTGCCTCGGATCATCCCGTCCAAGGGAGTTCCTTCCAGCATCTGCATCCCAGGTGCTGAATAGACCCCGTCGATTGCTGCTCGAGTCAGATCTGCACTGTTGCCGACGAGCCCACTGCCCGTATTGACAACAGCACCTCCCATCGTCTGTAGCCCTCGGAGATCTCCGGATCCTACTTGTTGAGCCCCTTGGACTACTCCTTGAGCTCCTTGAGTTACATTCCCAACGGCTCCCTGGAGAGCTCCGGTTGCTCCTCCCACAGCCTTCTTTACTCCGCTTACAGCCTTACTGATTGGGTTCCCACCACCTCCACACATAAGCCTCTCCTATAATTCCATTACTATTTTTTTGGTTTTGAATCCGAGCTTATTGAGGATCCGTTGGTACGCTGGGTTGCCCTCTTGTCGAAACACATCGACGATGTCTTTTACCTGGTCAATCATCTTTGGGATCACCTCTTCCATTATCTCCTGCATATCGCCTGCGATGATCCAGCCGTTGCACACCTTCTTCCCATCATCATCTGTCGAGAAGTATGTGATCAGTAGGCTCTGGTTACTGTGGGCTTTCCACAACTGAGCTCGTCCATCCAGTAACGTGTTGAGGACCTCTTGGACTGTGGCATCAATCCCATCTCGCTCCAGGGCCTTGCGAATCAGTGGGTAGAAGTGGCTCTCGATCATACGGCTGTTGTGCTCAAAACTCCGGAGTTGTCTACCTCGATTTTGTACCTTGTCCCATTCGGGGAAACGATGATCAACGACTGCTCACTATTGAGCTCGATGTCGCTCCCTTTCTGATAACTGAGACCAAGCGACTGGCTGATCTGCTGAAAGGCATTTGAAAAAAATCCAGAGTTGTAAAAAGTTGGTGGACTCGGCAGATAGCTCATCTAGTCCCTCCAGGGTGAAGCTCCAATCTTGGAGAGCCAACCGTCCAGTCACTCGTGAGCTCACCAGATACCTTGAGGCGGATCTGTCGTCCCTGCAGCCTTGTATCAATCACACCATCGGACTCCAATGGGAATGCAGAACTCTCCGTTTCTGCAGCATCCCCCGAGGAGCTCGTAAAGAAACTGTAGTTGACTACCCCGGCAGCCTGTTGATCTGTGTCTGTGTAGATCTTACTGACTCTCGTGTAGCGTTGACCCTGATTGATATCGATCGCTCCACTCTCCGCAAATGCCAGCGTGGTCTGGGTTGGGTCTGTGTTCTCGTGCATATACAGTTTGTTGTCAGTTGGATCTGCAGCCAATGGTGCGTTGATCACCGTTGCATCCATCCAACTGTTTCGAGAGATTCCACTGGGGCTTGACGAGTCGTACCAGACGTTGTCTCTGTAATTCCAGACCACAAAATAATCACACTGACCTAATGCCCCAGTCTTGCTTGGACACCAGAAAATCACTTCTCCAAACTCAGCATTCGACCCGCACGTAATCAATCCCTCCTGAGTCCAGTCCACTGTACGAATGACTCGATCCTGGATCGGGCAGGCTAGAGGCTTCACGTACCCGTCATATTGCCAGAACCCAGAAGAGTTCAGCCAAATCGTCACCTCGGAAGAAGAGTGAACTGCGTGGGGAGACATCACCCCACAGTTTTCTGCAAGCCTCTGGACTCCGTAGACCAAAGGGCTTCCCAGATAGCTGAGGAGGTGGCAATCGACTTCCGTGAAGATTAGGGTCCCTCCGCGAACTCGCTTGGCACAGACTGCATATCCAGTGGTCTGCAGTGTCAGATCTCCAGCGGTATTGGTGCTCGTTGGAGCCCACTCGTCTACCGTCTCCCGGTGGCTCCAACGAATCAGCCGAGCATCATTATCAGCCCCGATCGCTAGCACGTGACGCTCCTGCGTCACGCAGATCGCTACTGCACTGGGAGCAGTTTGCGTATACCCGTTTGCTGTTGTGATTTTTAACGCCAAGTTTGCTGGATCCAGATCCCACTGGAAAAGAGTCTTGTCTGAGCTACTTACCCCCAGGAGCGTTTGACCAAAATTATCCAGGATCCAGTGAGCGCTGCGTGAGTAACTGGTTGTTCCTGCTGAAGAATACGTATAGCCAAACGGATATCCTTGTCCGTATGTCCACGAGCCGTAACCTGGAGTAAAAACTGTATCTCCCGTAGCCTGGTAGCCTGTGGGTGTGATGTTGATGAATTTCTGACGTGCAGCCGTAGGTGTTACGGTCACCGTAATATTCGTAGCTGTCGCTGTGCAAGCATTCGATAGAGTGACCGTGTTTGTCGATACGCTTGAGATCGTTGTGTCTGCTGGGATCCCTGCTCCGCTGATCTGATCCCCAGGCTCGTAGGCTGTGCCATCATCCACTGTGATATCGGCAGAGCCGTCCGTAGTGTCTGCTGTGGAGTCTGTAAAGCTGGCTGGAATCACTACAGAGCAGGCATACAACTGCCCGTAGGATCCAGAAACTCCGACAGTGCCAAATGCCATTAGCCCAGATTGCAGATTGTTTCTCCAGGAGTGAGCTCCTCGTACTGCTGAATCCAGGCTCTCGGAATGCCTGCTCAATGGAAGCTCTGTCCAGCCTCCCATCGGTCGCAGCCTCCCGTCTCTGAATCTGACGAAATTTCCGGAAAGCCACCGTTGCTTTATTTGTCTTGGGGTCCCGTCTGTAAATCCTGGCGGGAAGCTCGTCTCAAGTAGTCTTTTTGGCATTCGCTCGATATCGTTTGAGTGCTTTGATGCCTAACACAATTGCGAATGGGGCTCCCAGGAGAGCGACTGCTCCCTCTGCAAAACCTGACTCTAACGCCAGATCCAACACACCAAGAGCCTGATCCTCGAGAGCGAGCTCGGTCTTGGCGACGAGCTCGTCAGTCACTGCATCAGTCGCTTTTTCAATCAGCGTCTTCTCAGCCCCTGCCTTGATATAATCCAGTAGTACATCTTCCATCAGTAACTCCAGACTGCTGGGATATCCCGATCATCTACGTGCAGGTAGCGAGACTCTACCGGGCCACGAAACGAGCAGCCCAGGCCTTTGAATCCGTGTTTGATCGCGAGCTCGAGGAGTCGATACCCATCGTAGCCCACAAGTAGGTCAGCGGCTCTGCCAAGACCGTGGTATCCAACCTTGTCCTTCTTGGCCTCCGCTGGATGAGATTTGTCTCTGAATGCGGAGCTCACGCGAATCGGCTTTCCGTATTCTTCTCGGAGAGCCTCCAGGCGATCAAGGAAAGACTGCTCCATCTCACAGCGACCAGTGTGTTTGCACTGGAGCTCCTCTCTTGAAAATCTTGGGCTGTGATCTGCTGTACTCACCTTCTCTCCCCGTGTTCAATCGTTTGTTTCAGTTCGCTTATTGCTACGGTCATTTCCTTTAGAGTGGTATTTACTCCGGTCATTATCTGAATTAACTGATTGTGCGAACTGGACATTAAATTCCGCAAAGCCTCATCGTTTACACTATCCTTGTCATAAAGGATTTTTCGTTCTTCTCGATGTTGATCGGAGATGTAGCGGACGTACCAACCAGCACCAATTAGCGCGATGAATAGGCCACCCAGGTTCGATAACTCTTTAATCAATTCTATATCCATCGTTTTACTCGTTTTGCTTCTGCTGGCATTGCTCGGCCTAGTTGGGGTTATTGGTTAACGCATAATAGATAGATATACTTCAGAAAAATCTCGGACTGCACTTGTGTAGTCAGTAGTTACAAATCTGCATTGAGTG
>Ga0070753_1001089_pt1 | contig 15617 bp, 17 predicted proteins | sample VirMetDEL_Aug_31_FD_77441 | JGI IMG/M metagenome (GOLD analysis project Ga0070753, IMG submission 77441) | Aqueous microbial communities from the Delaware River and Bay under freshwater to marine salinity gradient to study organic matter... | ecosystem: Environmental > Aquatic > Marine > Coastal... | reverse complement strand
CCGCGTTCCACCTCCTTGTGGTGATGACCTTGATGGTGTTTCCCAATGTTTCATCGCGTGATTTTTTTGACAAGTGTCAACAATAGTAAAACGATAAACGCCCAAAATGTTGCCAATTGCCATTTTTTCAATCGTTCCACATATACCACTTGCGGCACATTTACGCTTTTGGTGATCCTAATCGTGTCACCCTTGCATTTCGTGTACACCTTGATGATGTCTTTTTCGCGTATAATTTGCGTATAAACGAACGAATCTTCCACGACCATGGTATCGTACTCCGTTGAAATGAAAGTGTCGTAAATCGTGTGTGGTTGCGTTACAACGATGGTATCGATGGTGAACACGGTGGGGTGTAAAATCGTGGGGTCTTTTTTGATGGCACGATTGATGTGCCACTCGGCCGAACACGATGTCAACAACAAGACAATCGCAATGGCCTTGGCCGTGCGTTTGAAAAGCTCACACCGAACCTTTGGCAACTTGTCCATGTACGCGGTCAACTTGGCCACCTTTTCGGGCTTCGGTTTGTAGGGTTTTTTTATAGGTTCCAAGTGACAAAATTGGATGGGTTGGAATTGGGGTATTCGCCCGCCTCTTGGCTTGCCGTGTATTCGGGGAAATATTGCGGATAGTACGACAAATAATCCACCACCCTGCGGCGATAAGTTTCGGCGATATTCCGTTGGCGTGCCACCAATGCATCAATTTCCTCCTTCGATGGCAAGGTCGTTGATTCGGGGGTGTTGCGAACGATGCCCGCATTGCTTACCTCGTAGCCATGGAACAACAAAAGGTCACACATGGAATAGTGAATCAACATCGGTTGGATGTATTCCGAAACCAATGTCAAATAGTTACCCGACAAGGTGCCGTTCTTTACATCCGTCAAAATGCGGCGGTACAACTTGGTACCTAACAATTCTTGAACCTGGATGTCCTGCGCCACCTTTACAAAAGGGGTAATTTTGTCAATGTCAAAATTCCCCGACAATTGAGTGTATTTGAACAACTCATCGCGGGTAATTAGTAATGCATCATCGTTTGCGTACATGGCTTATTTTCTTACAATTCGACCTTGGTTTGGGAGGTCAATGGTTTTTGTGGATGCCACACCCCAATCGGGGGGGCTGAATGGTACACCCGCCGTGTTGGCGGATTGGTTTGATACCCGTTTATATGTTTCCTCAATCATGCGAATGTTCTCGGCCTTTTCTTCGGGTGTCAATGGGATGAATTTCCCTTTGATTTGTTTGCGTTTGTAGGTCAAACGATACCATTGGTGGTGGCAATTTACACCGCCCTTGTATTTCCAAATCGAATATGTGGTCTTGCCCTTGGGTGCGAACTGGCCATTGATGCCCTCATCACCCATTTGGTCAATATCCTCACGGCGATACACCACGCCCATTTTGGCGTTGGCCACCATGTTCTTGCAAAACACACGGGAATTGCCCGCCGTTTGCATCGGTGCATATCGATAGCGTATCAAATACACGCCCTTGTCATCCTTGCTTCGACCTTCGGGATCGGCAAATCGTTTGAAAAAGGCATATTCGCCGTCATCCGTGACGGGGGTTTCCTCCACCAAATCCCACAAATTGGTGTCGATGGTTTCGCCCTTGTTGGATAGGTGTTCCAACCATGCGTTTTCATCCTCCTTTGTGAATTCGGGGCGTTCTGACAAATCGATTTCCTTCAACTTGCTTTCCGCCCATCGGATTCCAGCATCACCGCCCCATGCGTCCCACATCAAACCACCGCATCCCTCGGAATACGGCGTGTCCTTGTTGCCCTCATGTCGGCGGAATGCGGCCATGCGTGCTATCGTGTCACGCGAAATCGGCTTACCATTGGCCAGTTGGTTCGCCCTTGTCTTTCCCACGGGGGTCCCGCAGTCCCCCCACCCGTTTTTTTCGGCCCATTCCAAAGCTCGTTTGGCGTTGTTCTTTGCGCCATCGGGGTAATCGGTGTATGATTCCAATTCAACTTTGCCAAAGCCATATTCCTTTTCCTTGGTTTCGGCATCAACGGCCTTGCCCGACAAATCGGTGAATTCAAGCGGTTGCAATGTCTTGAAATACAATTCCAATGAAATATCGTTGGCGTTCAAAACCTTGGAAACCGCCTCAATCAACATTCGTTGGAACGGGCGAATCACGATATTGTCAAACAATATGGATGCGCTTTTGATTTCCTCGGCGTTGTTCCCCAATCCCGTGTTGTCCTTGATGCCCAAAAGCATAGGGGACACGATACGATGCGCCAACATGATTTTGGTGGTACATTCGGTTGAAAGGAATTGATATTGGTTGTGGGCATCGCTCAATTGCACGGGAGTGATGTCGGCGGATGTGTCCTTGCCATCGTTCCATGAAATGATCCATTTGCCCGCATTGCTCGACCCTTGGAATTTGGCGGCGATTTGTGCCTCCACCATGTCCTTGACCTCGGCGGGTGGTTGCCCGTTGTTGAAGTTAATCAACATTGATGGGGCCAATCCATTTTTGATGTTGTTGATGTGGTAGTTGGCGATTTCGGTTTCCAACTCGGCATATTGAGTGCCACCCTGATAATCAACGGGGGCAAAATAGAAATTGCCAGTTGAATAGGGTTTGACCACCAAGATGGATTCGTTGGCATTGTCATCAAATCCGAACGCATCAAAACGCTTGGGTTGTTGCCCACGCTTCAAATTTGTCCAATCGGCACAATAATAATATCCTTCGATATCGCCCTCATCGTTGCATTTTTCGGGGCGTAGCGTCTGAATTGGCCAATGATAGGCGCGCACATACTTTTTGCGGTCTTTAGATTTGACCAAATGAAAGGCACATTGACCCAACATCTTCAAATCCATGGCGCAATTCCTCAAACACTCATCATTGAACAATTGTTTGAATTCAACATACCCCTTCAAATGGCGGTCGGCTTTTACGACCTCCAACCCTTGGCCAAAAATCATGTCGGCCACACCTTTGACGGCGGCGTTGTTAGTGGGTGACCCGTAAAAAAGGTCAATCAAATACCCATAGTAATTGTTGTCGGCACCATACTCAACCCAAGCTTTGTTTTTTTGCTCAACAATAGCGGGTGATGTGTACGACCCAAGTTCGATAAATTTCAAATTACTCATAATGTAACCCATTGGGGTGTTGTACCCGTGGTGGTTTGCCAAGTTTTGTATGTGTTGTTGATATTGGTGTTGCCCGTTGACCATGTGGCCAAGTATTCCCACACCATGATGGTTGAATCGTAAATGCGAATCAATACCATATCCAGGTTCTCGGCGGGCAATGTTGACATATCGGGCATGGTGATGGTGATTTGCGTTCCGTTGCGGGTAATTGTACCCGTATCGCTCACCATCGTTTTGGTTGGTTTGTGCCACACCTCGACCGTTGCCGTTGCCAATGACCCGAAATCAACGAACGGGTAAAACGACACGGATGTGGTTGTGTTATTAATGACCATACTTGTAAAACGAAAACCGCCGTTTTTGTTCGCAAATGAAAAAGGGGGCCGAAGCCCCCCCCAATCAACATACTTATGAAAACAAATGATTAAGACGCAATGGTGATTACGCTCGACATTTCGGCATAGGTTTCGGCATCCACGATGGCGGGCGGGTTCTTTTCCATTGATTGGAATGTCAAGGTGTACAAATGAGCATCGCCCAATTGAACGCCCCAAGACAAAGTACCACCATTGGCATCACATCCGTTTACCTCACCCAACAACCAAAATTGGTCGTTGCGATCCCATACAATCACCTGCCAACGGCCCTGAACCAAAGTTTTGGCCAAGTCCATATCGGAATCGCCCGTGGTTGGGGTGTTGCCACTTGGTTTGAATGACAATGTGAATGTGGTGTCGTACATGGAAACGCCGTTGTCGCGTGATGCGGTGATGGCGGTTTCGATGGTTGACAAACCTTTCAATTCCCAAAAATATCCCGTGCGGTTTACGGGGGTACCCGCACCATCGTTCAATGAGGTTACCAATCCAGCGGCATCCTTTGAAACAACGGTTGAAAATTCAAATGGTACGAAGAACGCACCACGGATACCACCGACAAATTGTTTGCACGGTTCGTATCTGTTTGCTAATGTATTACAAGCCATTTTATTCTATTTTAATTTGGTAAAAAAAAGGGGGCGGGGTTTGGTTCCCGCCCCCGTTTGGTTATTGGTTATGTATCCGATTAAGATACATTCAAAATAACTTGTTGTGTTGGGTTAGAGGCGATGATACCACCAGTGAAGCGCATGATAACGCGAACATTTTGTGATCCATCGATATCGCTCATGTCGATGACCTTTACCTCGTTGGTGTCGCTCAACAAACCAGTTCCGAAGTGGAGGTCAGATTTCAAGCCCAATACACAATCGCTATCGTTCAAACCTGGACACATAGTCACGGGAACGCCTTGGAAGTTCATGGGTTTCTCACCAACATAGAATTGGAAGTTGTAGTTACCAGCAGACAAAGCGGCTTGGTAAGCTTTCATTGTCAAGGGGCCAACATAGAATTGGAAACCTTCTTTGCCATACAAAGCGGCGGGAGATGCATCCAACATTGACTGCAAACGGGCAACGACATTGGAACCACTATTTGCACCCGTAGCGGTAACGGCGATGGCGCTATTGTCGGCCAAGTATCCGAACATACCATCTTGACCAGCGGTTACGGCTGAATCATAGAACATGGAAGATTTCCAAATTCCAAGTTCGATACCTTGTGCAACCTCGGCGGCAACTTGTGCCAATAAGAATTCGTTGAAATCGGCGGGCAATTTCTCGAATGCGCTGAAACCTGCTTGTGCGGCTTCCCAAGTGGTACGCAATTGGTTTTTGCACAACTGCAAATTCACCTGCTTTTCAACGGTGGTCAAAACATATTCACCCAAGGTGATGCTTGAAGAATCGGTGAAATCACAAGTTGCATCGGCGATGGTTACGCTGTTCTGCCAGTTGCGAATCACCTCTTTGTATGCAACATTGGGGTGAACGGTAATCAATTCTTTGGCGAGTGTTTCGCCTGACAAAAGGGCGGCGGCAATGTACTTGCCCGCAAACTGGCCCGCGTAGGTGTTGGGGGAAACAGTTGGCCCAGAGAATTTGTAATTATTCATGGTGTTTTTTGGTTTTTTTATTAAGAAAAAAGTTGGTTGAATACTCGGTCGGCGATAGTTTCCTGGCGTTGTGCGCCGATACGGAAATTGGCAACACGCTCGGGGTTAGATTCGGGATTGAACTTTGCGTGTGGGGCGGGTTCGCTTGCCAACGCTTTTTTCAATTCTTCGTTTTCGGCGGCCAATTGGATGTTTTCGGCTTTCAAAGCTTCGTTGGTTGATTCGATGGCACTCAAACGGGCTTCGATTTTGCTGAAATACGCTTCCTCCATTTCGGTTTTGCTTTTTACAACCTTCTTGGGGGCGGCGGCCATTTCACCTACCTCTTCCTTCATGGGGACATCCTCGGCTTCGATTTCCTCGGTCACCTCTTCGGTCACCTCTTCGCCTTCGGTTGATACCTCAACGATGATACCCATTTCATCGGTTTCGATGGTCACGCCATCTTCCAAAACATATTGGCCTTGGGGTACGGGGATGTTGCCTTCCTCGGTTACGATGAAAACGGGTTCGCCAATTGCGAAGTTTTCTGAATCAAGAACAATCTCGCCATCGGCGGTTTTCTTTTGCGCCATTTCAACCTCGATGGTGGCTTCGGGTTTCATACCCAAGGCCGTCATTACGCGGTTCAATGTTTCTTTTGCGTTACTCATATTTGACAAACGATTGTAGTTTTTATTGTTCGGTTTTTAGGTAATTATGATAACTCCTTATTGATAAGCATAGCAATACGGGCGTAAGAATTTTGCAATTCTCCTACCTTTTCCGCATATTTTAACGTTGCTTCAATTTCGGGAAAATCATTAACATCAATCCCTATTTGTTTTACGGATTTTTCCAAATCTTTAGCCGCCTTTTCCATTTGTTGTGCTAATTTTGCCGCGTCTTTATTGTATTTTGTAGCGATAGAAATCATTTTTTGTGCTGAATCTTTTCTTTCTTGAATAAAGGCCCTTCCCTTTTCAAAAAAATCCTCTACGATTTTAGGACTTGCCAAATCGGTTTTTATTGCTATCTTTTTCATATTGTAGTTTTTATTGTTCGGTTTTTAGGTAATTGCTCAAAATGTCACGCACCTCAGCCAAACGTTGTTCGGGTGTTTTGTGCGATGACAACGGGGTGGATTTGTCGGCGAAAAACCCTTCGATTGAAAAGCCCTTGACCTTGCCAGTTTTCACATAGTCGTTCCACACCTCATCGTTGTTGACTTTCATCGAAACATACCATGTGCCAATGGGGTCATTCATCCCGTATTTGGCGGATTTGTCGGCGGTCATGTCCTCTTTAATCCATGATTCAACCAATGTCAACCCCTCCAATTTGCCATCGTGTTCCAATGTGGCATTGTGTTGACGGCCACGCATCAAATACAATTGGGCCGCCTTTTCGATTGTGGCTTTTGAAAAATACACATAGAATTCCTCAACCGCCCCGTTCAATTCTTGATTGCGATAAATGGGTTTGTTGGGAATCAATGCAGGCCCCATCAAAATGCGCTTTTCGTTGTCGATGGTTTTGAACTCAACCTTGTGTGAATTCAAGGCAACGAAATTGGATTCAATGGCGGGTGATTCAACGATGGAAATGGCTTCGATACCCGATGCCGCTTCCTCCTCGTTCAATATCAATTCAACGATTTTCAAACTTAATATTTGTTAATTGTTGATTCCCATTCCAGAATGGCACCATTATTTTCACGAATTTCACCAAGCAATTTCAATGCTTCAGTATATTCCTTAATGGATGATGGATTAATCCCAATTGCTTCGGCACTATTCCCAAATTTAGCGCGAATTTTATCAATATCTGATGTGATTTGATTGTGGTACTTTGATGAAGATTTCAATATGCCTAACGCATCAGATTGTATTTTTTGGAATTCTTTATATTGGTCAATTGTTTTTTTAGCCCACTTAATACCATCTTCTTGTTTCCCAATGTGTTGCTTGGCATCGACTATGATACTTTTCAAATCATCTACCAATGCCATATCAATTTTGATTGCGTTCTTTCTCATACTTCCAAAACGGATTATCCGCCTAATGTTGCATTTTTACGAATGGCACGATCCAACGATGTTTGTGTCGTTACATCTTGCCCGATAACATACGCCCGTTGGGGTTGTCCCAAGTTGCGATTCAACGACCCCGCGATTTGTGCATTCGGGTTCACTTGTTGCCCAACGATTCCAACCGATGGCATCAATGCGGGAATGTCGGCCGCATATCCACCGCCACCACCACCTGGGGGTTCGGGAACATCGGTTTGCATGATGGCCCGAACATTCGCAAGACCCGCCGCGATGACACCCGCCGCCGCAACGGGGCCAATGATACCACCTTGTGCCAATGCCTTTGATGCACCCGCATAGGTATCGATGATGGCTTGGGATACGGCAACGGCTTTGCCAAATGCGCTATTCTCACCAACCAATTGGGCGATACTGCCCAATGATGATGACACCGCTTCCAATGTGGCCATTTTTGCCTCCGCCGTTTTCTTGGCTTGCTCGACCTCATAATCGGCCGTTTCTTTGGCCAAGGCACGGGCATCGGCCGCATATTGGGCATCGAGTATTTTGCGCTCATTGACGGAATCCACATACGCTTGGGTGCCTTCCTTTTGCATGGCGATTTGGTCATCCAAAAGCTTGCGGCGTGCCATGAACTCATCCAACAAATTTTGTTTGCGGGCTTCAAATTGTGCTTTGCCCTCGGCCGCCAATTCGGCGTTGGATTCGCTCAATATCTTGTTGGCCTCGATTGTACCCTCTTGTAATGCACGGGCAAGGTCGATGCGTTCCCGTTCCAATCCGTTGATGTTGGTCAATTGCTCGGAACGCAATCCCGCATACTTGGCCTCCACGCCCGTCAATTCTTGCGTCAATGCCAATATCTCCAATTGGCGGTCTTTGGTAAATCCTAACAACGATTGTTGTTGTTGCAATATGCCGATACGGGCTTGGATATTTTCCTTTTCCTTTTGTTCACCTTCATCCAATATCTTGGCCAATTCCTCGTTGGCCTTGATGCGTTCATCGATGGTCTTGGCCTCATCATCACGGATTTGGCGTTGTTGCTCGGCCAACAAATCGTATTTCTCAACAATCCCCGTAAACAATGCCGCCAAGCGGTTCAAATTGTATTCGGCGTTGGCTAATGCATCGGCGTTATCAAATGCCTTTTTCGTGGAATCCGCAATCGTGTTATACGCATTAACGATTCCGTCTTTGACTTTGTTGACGGTTGCCATGAATCGGTCATTGCGTTCCTCCTGGCGTTTGTTGATTTCCTCTTGTTCCTTTTCAATTTCCTTTTGGCGTTTGTTCAATTCGGCCAACTCACCATCATCGCCCGTCAATGCGTTCCATTTTTCACGAACGGTATTAATGATGGATTCAAAGCCAAGTCCAAATTCCTTGAACGAATCAACGACACGATCCACGAATTGGTCTTTGAGCCAATCGGCACCATCTTGCAAAGTTTGTTTGAAATCCTCCCAAGCTTGTTTGGGTTCGGTGAATACGCGTGACAATGTTTCAATGGCGGGGGTTGCAACCTTAATCAACCCGTTAATCATGCCCTGCAATATCACGCCAGCTTTGGCCAATAGGTTTGCCACCTCTTGGTTGTTTTGGAATGCCTCGGTCAACGCATCAAACAACTTGACCACGACACCTACACCCAAGCCCGTTTTCAATACATTGCCCAATCCCGACATGGCCTTGCCTATGCCCTTGACGGATTTGCCACCCTTTTCAAATGATTGGGACAAATCATTCACGGATTTCTCCGTGTTGTTGACACTTTCGCGGACGGATTTCAAATCCTTTTCAACCGCGTCCACCTTTGCGTGGATTTTGAATTCTATCGTTTCAGCCATTGCCTTTTGATTTTAGCCCACAATTGGGAGTAGGTGAACACATATTGATTTTTGCCCTTGGCGATTTCCACCTCTGGCGATACGCCAATCCATTTTTGGGATTGTGCTAATTTGATGATTTGGGTTATCATAATAATTCAAGAGTTAATAGGGCCAAATGCATATCGATGATTTCGCTTCCACCTTCCTCATCGTATGCCAAAATTTGCACCTTATCCTCGGCGTTTAGGTTGGCGATGGTGGTCATGTTCAATGACCCCGATGAATGGTATTCGTGGGCCTCGGCATTTGTGTAAACACCATTGACGGCAATGACAAAGGCCAAATGGCGGTTGCCCGATGTATCAAATGACACTTGGGCCGTCAATCGGAATTGTCCGCCGTATTGGTCGTATATCCAATTGTTGGTTGCGTCAAACACCAATCGTTCGGCATCGCCCATGGTTTCGTAATCCGTTAAATTGACCACAACGGGAGTTTCGCCCGTAATGCTCAATGTTTCCTCGGTCGTATTTGATGCGGTCATCACCGTTTTGCGGGATCGATTCAACAATTGGTCAACCGCCGCTTTCAATCGTGCCAAGGTTTGGTCGTTGTATGTGGTTTGCCCCAACACATCGGTGTAATAATCCGCCCCGTTCGGTATGCCATGCGTCACATCACGGCCCACAATGCCATCACCCGCAAAGGTGATACCATCCACGGGGTTTTGTTGGGCGGGTGTCCAATCGGGTTTGTTGCCATCGGCCGTGATTGACAACACATCCACATCGGGGTATGTAATCAATTCCAGGTCGGCGCGTTCGTTCAACATATCGTATGTGATTTTGTTGATTTTGTAATAATTTCCCGACACGGCGATGGTGTCGTTTAGGGACAAATTCAACCATTCACCCACGGGAATGATGGCCGTCATGTAGACAACACGCGAACGGGATGAATACAAGCGCGACAAATAGCGTTGCCAAAAGACCATGTACATGGTGTTGGTTGCCATATCACCCGAAATGGTCGTTTCAAGGCCGTATGTCAAAGAATACGATGATGTGGTGGTTGGGTATGCCGAATAGGTTGAAAGGGTCGGAAATGTCGTTTGTTGGATTGTTTCAAAATACCATGGGTAGGTCACCGCTTTGTTGCCCGTATAGTATGCCAACATCAATGGGTGTTGCACCGATTGTGCGTCCTTGTCCAACATCGCCACCATTTGAATGTCCGTGATGCCGATTGTGCTTCCCACATCATTGGTTTCACGCATCAACGATGGCACGGGAATCGTAAATATCGTTTCAACCTCCAACGGTTCATCCACAAAGTCAACACGGGGTGCATATTCCACGGCACCGAAACGGCGGCCGTACAACGATATGATTTTTTGGTTGGCCAAATCAAGGCCCTCGGCATGGGTCAACGATACCTTGGCGGGTATTCGCATTTTCTCGTGGGTGATATCGGTGACATCAATCCACTTTGTCCAATCGTTTGTATCGCCAGCGGAATACCAATCATCGATATTGTGCATGGCGTATTCGGTTTCCGATACGGGTACCAATACGGCATTGTAAGCTTTCAACACCCCACCGATGAAATCCGTGACCTTTGTGGGTGGCATAATCCACTCCAATTGCATGGTGTCGGCACCGAATGGGGCTTCCACACATTCAAATTGTGCATCCAAGGTTCCACCAAATGGCGAATAATAACCCACGGACACTTTGTCCCCAGCCGTTAATGGCACATAGTACGATTGATAGAAATTGCCAACCGTTGATTGTGTACCCGTGAACGATGTGGCGTTATTGTTAACCATCAACGCAAACTGGAAGCGGTTACCAAATACGGGGTTTGTGTTTAACGCGGAAATATTGGCATTAAAGTCATAACGATACCACCCCGTTTTGGGGGCCGTGTATTCGTATGTGGCATTGTCAAACACATTGTCGGGATCACTAACCTCAACGGACAATGGCAATTTGGTGTATTGCATCGTGTAGGTTGACGGCGTTCCGAATGCCGTTGATGGCATAGTGATATCGCAATTGGCGTATGGGATTGTGTCTTGGTATGGCCCCGCGTACGACATGGGCGCACAATACAAATCCGTGAATGCATCCGATGACAACAATGACCCCGATAAGGTGTACCCATAATTGGAAAAACATGTTTCAATCATGGTTTTCAACTTAATCATCGGGCGCAATTGGGACATAGCCACGCCACCATAAGTGGATGACGCAATCGTGTTTGGCCCTTTGTAGGTTTTGGAATACACAAAATTGGAACCCCAATCCACCACGGGCCACAAGATGTCACCCGATAACAATGTTTGGTTCCATGAATCGGTGATGTTGGCGTAAGTGATATCGTGGTCAAAGGCCGACCAATCCACATCAATCAATGTATCCTCGCCAAATTCCGTGAACACATTTTTGGCTTGGCCATAGAACACCACATTGTATTGGTGGGGCAATCCGTTTTTGTAGGTTACACCCGTCAATTCCACGCACCCATAAAACACGGGCAAACCGTGAACGAAAATTGTGGCATCCAATTTTAGGTATGGATTCCAGTTCCCGAATGCGATATTTTCCTCGAAATAATTGGCGAAAATCGGGTCATTGGTTTCCGTGGATGGCACATTGAATTGTTGCGTGAAATCCGTTTTGGCCGTTGGGATATCCTGGAAGTCCTTGACTTGTCTTGTAAGGGTGACGGATTCATCATCGAACAAATCCATCGGCGTGCCACTAATAACAAGCGAAAATCTCATCGTACGATTTTATTGATGACGGGTTGGTTGTACTCCAATGTGAATGTGTATTGTATCAACTTGTCGTTAACGATGGTCTTTTTGTTGAACGCCGAATCGGTGATCCGTGCGGAATACAAATCCGAACCATCCACCACGATGATGTTGTTGGATAGCATGAATTGTTCAATCACCTCGTTATAAGCTTGGGGCAAATAGTCGGTGTTGATGGTCAATTGCGTCACCCCGTTCGTGTGGTATGGTGTTGTGATTTGCACCCCATACGACCACGCCGTGTTCAAATCCGCTTGGCGGTAAATTGGTTTTTGATATTGTTCCTTGGTGATGTTTACCACCTCACGGGATAGGGCGTTGAACACCATGGAATCGTACACGCCGTATTTGTTCAAGAAATGCGTGTCAACCTCGCCGTATTTGTTTTGGCAATCGTACGACACGGGGATGGTCACCGATCCCGTGGCATAGGTGAACACCAAATTGAAATCCTCGCCACTTGCACCCGCCGCCGTGATTAATTGAATGAGGTCAACGCCTTGGATTTTTTCGGCACTCGTTGAAACGGTGTTCGGGGTGATGGAATATCCACCGATTGAAATGGATGTGATTTGCGTGGCATCATACCACAAATAATACGATGAGGTTTGCAAGGTGATGGTGACGGATGTTTTGTCCGTGTACACATACTTGGCCGAATAGTCGGCATTCAATCCATCGATGGTGTAATTCCACCCCGCCGTGATTAGTTGCGTGTTGGATGTGATTTTGGTCGTTGATCCCGCATCGTAAATGCCCTGAACCTTAACCGCACAATAATACGCCCCATCCCCGATGTTGGGTTGGTATGTGCCGTTGACAAGGAAATCAATATCGATGTATTGGGCCACAATCTTGTGGGCATCAATCCAACCACGCCCAGCACCGAATTGGTCGGGCTTGCGTTCAATTGTTGCCACGGGTGTTGCGGGTATGGTGGTTGATCCCGACCATACGAATATTTCAAAATTGTAGTAAAACCCAGCCGATGCGTACAATGCGTCATAGGCTTGATAAATAAGGGGTGACAATGCCCCCGTGGTTCCCGTTGGTTGTTCGTTGAATGTCATGGTTTCATCCGACCGATTTGGCCTTCAATATCTTGTTTGATGGAATCGTTTATTTTACTGCGGTATTTCGACAAGGTCGTTGCCAATGCGATTTTTTGGAAATCAAACGGTTCAATACCAAAATGTTTAATCTTGCGGTTCATCAAAAAGCGCATGGCCTTTTGTGTCTTTTCGTTGTTGTTCAAGAATTGCCCCGTCTTGGGGTCTTTGGGCCTCAATCGTTTCATTTGCGCCCATTGTTTCATCGAGGTGGGTGGAATGCCCTTGTCCCCATTAAATTGCGCTCCTGGCCATGGCTTGCGCCCCTTACGGATGGCATCGCCATACCACGCCATTGATATCCCGAACTCCAAACCATCGGCGATGGGTTTGATGGAGTTGACAAGGTTTCCCGATGCCACAAATGGCGCACGGATTTTTTGTTTGCGAACGAATTCGGGTTCCCAAGTGTTGCCGATTTTTTTCCAAGTGGCACGAATGGCCGTGCGGGGTCGCTTGGCTTTCAATTCCAACTTGGCTTGTTCGGCGTAGAATGCCGCCGCATCAACCAACAATTTTTCCGTGTTTGGGTAATCGGCCATTAATAACAATCACCATCGGTGACCCATGGGTTTATCAAAGTGATGGAAAGGGAAATCGTATAGCCCGCCAACACATCGTTGTCATCCTCAATAAACGGGGTGAAAGATATGGGGCGTGCAAATTGGATTTGGTTGAAATAGGTTTGTTCGTAGGCCCACAATTCACGGGTGAATCCCACATACAAGTTTTGCAAGATGTGGGCATAGTTTTGATTCTCCGTGTAGCCAATTTCGGCGTATGTGGTGCGCAAGGTTTGATCCTCGTTTTCGGTTTTCAGGTAATTCACCACATCGGCGATGGCCACATTCATGCCAATGGTTGCCGTTTGGTCGGTGACCGATACGGATTGAATCGTGGCGTGGCAAAGTGGGTAAACGGTAATGGCTTTCAAGCCCATGTCGGTCAATTGCCCGTGGGAATAGTTCCACCCCAATTGCGTGGCAATGTCCTTGATGATTTCAAAGGCCGTTCCAATGTGGTTATTTGTCATTTTTTATTGATGATTTTCTTTTCGTATTCAGCGAGGTCGGTCTTGTACGAACCCCATAGCAAAGTTTTATGTATGGGCATTCCGACAACCGTGTCCATTCTTGTGATATCTCCGTCAGAGAGCCAATGGATAAATCCAAACCAGCCCCATTTTTGATTGATTGCGTGTGCGTTTGAATCGCCTCCGTTTCCGCCAAAGATTTCACCATAGAGTTCAGTAAGCTTGCGCCTAAACTCCAAAAAAAAACCATGGCACCATAGGCAACGCCCGTTGGCATCATCTTAAAATCCTCGACCAATGTGCCTTTGTATTCGCCAATCTCATATCGGTTGTTCTGACCCTCGATGATAACGGGACGGAATAGCACCGACATGATTTTCCACATGGCGTTTTCTTTGACATAGGTTTCAAGGTCGATAAATTCGCCCGTGGTTAGTTCATCCAAGTTGGGAATGAACCCGTATTTGGTTCCGTTTAATGTGAATCGGTCTTGGAATTTGGGGGTTTGGTTGATGGTGGTTGCCAGTTTCTCCAATATTTGGTTGACGGCATCCAATGGCCATTTGCGTATCTCGGAAACCTTGGCATCGCAGAAGATGGCAATCGATTCGAATGCGCGTTTTTCCTCATCCATTTCGGGCAATGATGTGTATTGCTCGAAAACGGCCAAGGGGATTTCATTTAAGTCCGTTGGAATTGTGACTTTCATTATTTGTAAAACGATTAATTGGTGGAATGTAAAAAAAAAGCCCGCGTGTCAGGCGGGCCGTACTTTTTAAGCGCGGGAAGAAAGTGTTTAACGACCCCACAAAGATATCATCGGATGTCGTATTTCCCATAGTTGTTGTTCAATGATTCCATTTCAAAATATCGAACCGCATCGATGGCGTGGTGTGTTCCCGTGGGGATGTTCATACGGTTGCCGCCCTTGTCGGTGTCCCAACAATATCCCCGCAATTCTTTGATGAGTTCCACGGATGATGAGGTCACCAAATACTCCTGGCCCTGCATCACTTGGATTCCATAATTGATGGAATCTTTGCCCTTGGTCACACCCTTGATTTGTTTCCCGTAGCGTCTAATTTCCTCAATCGATTTGGGTTCGGCGGAATCGGCATACACCCGCACATGGTTGGGGAGTTTCTTGGCGATGTCGGAATTTATCAATCCCGTTTGATATGTGGTTTGGTGCAAAATGCGTTGGTTGTTGTATTGATACACCTCCACGATGGCCGTTGGATCGTTCGTGAAACCAAAGTCAACGCCCAATCCTAACAATCGGGCTTCGGGTGGTATGGTGTCGATAGTTTTCCAGTTGGAGAATATCACGCCCTCCAAATTGCCTATTTCACCCATGCCGTACACACGCCACCAATTGGCCCAATACGATGATGTGATGGCCTTGTCACGGGCCTTTTCAATCTCGGCCACGATGGATTGATCCAACGCCTCGTTGTCCTTGTATGTGAGGACAATCATTTCGGCATCGGGGTCGTTGACCAATTCCGTATCCACCCAAAATTCGGTCACGGGGTTGTAATCCAAGTAAATGAAACGGCGGGTTCGGATGGCCATTTGATAGTACGATTCCCATTCCACATTGTTGCACTCGTTAATGAATAGCACATCACGGCGTGCGCCACGAAGCTTGTCGGG
>Ga0070753_1001088_pt1 | contig 15617 bp, 30 predicted proteins | sample VirMetDEL_Aug_31_FD_77441 | JGI IMG/M metagenome (GOLD analysis project Ga0070753, IMG submission 77441) | Aqueous microbial communities from the Delaware River and Bay under freshwater to marine salinity gradient to study organic matter... | ecosystem: Environmental > Aquatic > Marine > Coastal... | reverse complement strand
CTCCTGCTCAAGTCCATTGTATTCTTCTATCTCTGCTGTTGTCCAAAGGTGAGCGTTGAGTTGAGCATCGGGCCAATGATCAAACACCATTGGTTCAAGGGTTCTCTCATCCACAACATATAACCAATCATCTTTATCTTTTGTCTGGTAAACCTTAACTCTCCACGGCATTTATTTTAATCCCTCTAGTAGTTCCATTTTCTTTACTCATTGCATGATATTCTTTGCAGACTTCTTCAAACGCATCAAAGAGCTTTTGAAATCTCATACTATATACACCCTTTAATCCAAGAAGTACATTAGCAATGTCATCAGTAGACATATCTGTTTCTATAACATTCTCATAGAGAAGGTCAATGTCATCTACAACACGCCAAGCATTCATAATCTCTTGTTCAAGACCAAATATTTTCATTATTCAACCTCAACCATTTCACCATTGCGAACAATGTGATGTTTAACTTCATTTGATGAAAACCTAAAGTATGCTCGACCGCCGTCAATCATATTACCGTTCTCAAACAATTTATAATCATGACGATGGGCACTATACTGTAGATCACCATCATCATCTTCGACAAGTCTAAACTCTACAGATTCAATTCGATCTGCATTAGCAATCATAAGATTGCCGTTCTGATATAGACCAAAATACCGATTACCGAACTGAGGGTGTGGAGTTTCTCTGTAAAAGATATCCATTGCATGTGCCCCATCGTCTATCGCACTTGTACACACATAGGTAATGGGAACACCATCCTTCTTAGAGAAGATTTCACAAACCTTTTGAGTGTCAAATAGTGGTTCATGCTTGATCATTCAAACTACTCCCAATCTTGATATCTCATTCGAGAATCCAATCCATTATCACCATCCCGGCGCTGTATATTCTGTATGTTTCTTATAGAAAGCAGACCCATCTACTCCATATGCAGGACACACTGAAATGTACTCAGGCAAACCCACTCTATCCTTCTCACCTGCTTCTCCACAGATAAAAAACACACCAGTCTTTTCAGACATTGCATGTTTGAGAATGGTCTCGTACTTCTCAACCTTCTTACGAAGGAGTAGTACTTCCTCATAGTAATCCATCGTATCAGTCATCCTCTTTCACCATTGGATTTATTTCCATCCACTCGGACCAATCAGCATGTGGCATATAGTATTCAAGCACAGTTTGAATCGCTTTAAGCAAAACATAGTCTGGCTCAAGAACGTCATCTGAACAGTCAACCTTGTCAAACTGATTGTTCACATGATAAGCGTCCTTTAGCTCATCAACGATAACTTCGTCAACGATAACTTGGACGCAATCTTCAACGTTAAGTGTAATCGTTTTCATTTTGTTTCCTCATTGCATGATATTCTTTGCAGATCAGTCATCGCTCATCCCCATCACCTTTCAGTACGTTACGTTGCTGTCTGTCTGCCAGCTTCTGTAAATTACCCTGTGCTATGTCTTCAAGTTCCAGACCAAGGACATATGCCATCTCGCTGACGAACCAGAGTACATCACCAAGTTCTTTATTAATAGTAGGAAGGTCAATGTGACCTTTGTCACCTCGCACCCACTTGCTGACAAGAGAAGCTACCTCTCCAGCCTCACTAGCAAGACCAAGAGCAGTATAAATAATGCCGTTATCCTTTGGATAGACGGCAGTCTTATGTGCTTCCTCCTGATATTTTCTAAAAGTAACTCCAGTTAAATACTTATTATCGTAAGGCACTGTACCCATACTCCTATACTCCACAAGAACCACCATGCTGCGTAATGTCGCAGATGTCATGCGTCTCTACACTCTCCTCAAACTCTTCACCAAGCTTGTCAACTGCTTCAGCGTATGAGACAGATGTTAGTGGCTGACCACCACGGCACCCATCAGGGTACACAGTAAAGCCACGTAGACGATGGGCATAAGATGCAAGGGTGTTAGCAAAGTCATCAACTGTATCTTCGTTGTTAAGTTTGCTTCCCCATGTTGGGATGTTAATCGTGGAAGAGATTGACATATCCACATAGTCCTGAACGTCAGCTTGGAAAGCCATACGGCGCTTGTAGTCCTGTGCAAGATCAAGTGCGGACTCAATGTTGTTAGGGTCTACACCATGCACATCAATGATTTCCTGTGCAGCGGAGTCAACAACGTACTGGTAGTGCCACCTGTTCTGTCCTTTTAGATACCGCCGTTTATAGGCGACAGCAAATATAGGCTCAACACCAGTGGAAGTCCCAGCCAAAATGCCAATCGAACCCGTGGGGGCAATTGCTCTGTTAGCCACAGGACGGGAAACAGACATAGCATCAGCAAAGTCACGGCTAACACTATCAGAAACGCCTTTGTAGATTCCCAACCACTGATGCAATTCGGGAGTGACCTCATAACGGTATCCTTTCTTAATCAGCCACTCGTGCATACCCATAAGGCCAAGGCCCAAGCGACGGTTCTTTTCACGTGTCTCATATACCTTGCTATAAGGCAGCTTGGCACGTAGGGTTCCGCAAAGAAGGAACTTGGTTCCTAGCTCTACGATCTGAGTAAATTCTTCAAGGCTATCAATGCGGCCCATGTTAATGCTACCCAAGTTACACACGTCTGAGTCATCTTCAGATGTTACCTCAGTACAAGCATTGCGTAGCGTTTCATTCTCTTTATCAAAGAAGTTAAAAGAGAACCCCGGTTCGGCGGTTGATAGGGCTTGACGAACATTTGTCCGAAATACGCCACCTACTTCTCCTGTCTTCCAATAGTTAGTAAGCCATGCAGTGTCATAGTTGACAGAGATGTTTGTCATGTCCAGAGGGGCAATGTAGTTAAAGTCCTGCTCCTTTACCTGCCCAACGGTAAAGCCTGTGTTGCCTACGGGCATTTCATACCAGTTCTTAGCAGCAAGAAACTGTGTTACATCAGGGTGTTGCCAATTAAGACTGGCATAGATAGCTGACCTACGTGAGCCACCCTGCATGACACGACGACCAATCTCGTTAATCATCTGCATCTTGGGGATAGGCCCACTGGAAAGACCGCCTGTGCCGTTAAGCACACGACCTTCTTCACGATACACAGAGTAGTCAACACCAATGCCCCCGCCTGTCATCAGGCAGGACTCAGCCTTCCAAGATAGGTTGGCCCAGTCTTCACGTGTGTCTTCTTCAGCACGTAGAAGGTAGCAGTTATTGAAGAACTTGTTGGGACGACCAGCATAATATAGGTAGCGTCCACCCGGAATGAACTTCAAGTCAGTAACCATACGCTTGAGTTCGTCCTTCTCATCTTGTGTCATGTAGTCTTGACACACATCGTCCACTAGAACATTAGCTAGTGCCGACCAAGTTTCACACCCATGATGGGCATACTTATGTTTGAAAATATCCTCACTGAACTTGGATCGGAACATAGGGTTTTCGTTAGAGCGGAAATGAGGCATCAGCTACTCCTTTTCATTAGCGGTATCGTGGACATGAAGCATGATAATAGCATAGTGGATAATCTTGAGCAAGTCCTTACGGTTCTTTCCATCCTTTTTTCCATACCTTTTCCAGTATTTCAATATGTTGCCCATACAAAATCCTTCGCCATAATCAGCATCAAGGATTGTGTCAGTTGCCTGATACTTACTAGACGCATAGTGCTGTGTATAAGTTGCGTCTACGTAGTCCTGAATCTCATCGAGATACAGGTTCTCATCGAACTTGTACTTTGTCATTGTTACCTCTAGATGTTTGACAAGATAGAGTTTATTTTCTTTCTTGTGTATTCAACTTCTTTGCTCCGTATAACCTTGTATGCAAAGCTTCTTGTGTAACCCGCATCAATACCTGCCATGTCACACACGGCTGTAAAGTCTTCAGAGGTTACGCCCACACTGGCAAAGAACCATGCTTGTGCATGTGTCCTGTCCAGCTTGGCGCGTTCAGATTCATTTTTCGTTGATGGCTTAGACGCATCAAGCAACGCCTGTAAGATGACAGTCATAAACAGGATTCGTTCAGGTGACGATTGCTCCTGCATGTAGTCTTCAATCTCAATAAAGATGTCTGTCACTGCAGCCATTCCTCTGGAATACCATCAGATAGTTTGCAGTACAGGAAGCCGTGCCTCTCGCACCATTGAGCATATGTCTTTCCATTTGGTGCTTTAGTTAGCTTCTTGTTTGGATTGTCAAACACAAAGCGTATGTCAAGATGTGGGTGTGCCTCTTTAATCCGTAGATGTTTTGCCCTATCGTGAGCCTTGAACCATCCTTTGACTTCAAGATATACTCCATTTGGTAACAGAAAGTCAGGTGTATATTTTCTTGTTGCAACGACAGGATACTCAATACGCTCTGTCTCGTACTTGATGGCAACCCCAAGCATAAGAAGGTACTCAGCTACAGTTACCTCTGAACCCGATCTAAACTTCTTATTTTTTAGACCTCTTTTTGAAGACCGCTTCGCAGGTTTTCTTGGCATTAGTCGAGACTATCCAAAGAAATTTCCTCAACGTCAGAAAGCTTTTGAGTTTGGGTAAGATAGCGGATACCGTTTGAATAGTTGAAGGCGCGAAGTCCTTGACCGTTGTTAGCATCACTCCAACAAGTTCTTTTAAAAGAACAATATACGCAGCCAGTATCAAGGCGACGATTGCCAGATTTGCCATCAGGAACATCGCTATAACACCTACTGGGAGGAGTGCTATGTCCAACAACTCCACGAACTTTTTCAATCCGTTCTTCAGCATTAATCATCTCCAGATCATGTATGGGCAGGTAGGCAATCTCACCATTGGATTTATCAATGGCAAGAAACCCTGCCTCTTTCGCGTTCTCTGCTTTGGCATAGGAAGAAATCTGTGCGATGTATCCGAAAGGGTCATCACCTGAAAGGTGTCCGTACTTAAACTTCCTAAACCCAAAGGGTGATGCACTCTTGAAGTCAACGAGTGTGCCGTCGATCTTACCATCAATGTGTCCTAGCACACCGTTGACCACAACCTCCTTCTGTTCATCCGTTACTTCATGTCCTGATGTACGAGTGAGTAGAACAAGTAGTGCTTCAAGAATATCTCCAAACAAAAATTTAATACGGGTGCTTGAAGAAAGTGTCTCCTGTGGGGCTTGGTTTATTTCATACCAAATCTTACGATCAGGTTGCCCCACAAGAGACAGTCTTAGGTTGGCCTTTCTGTCGCGCTTCTCTTCAATGGATCGACGCACTGACATACTGACCTGCTCAATGAAGGCTTCCATGTCAGCATCTGATACCACACGCTCGTTCTCATCGGAGAACAAACTGTATATATCTTCAACCACGGTTTCAATGGACTTATGTTCTGACATGGTATACCTTTCTTTTTGTTAAGGCTTGGTCCCGCCCTCTCCAAGCCGGTGTGCTGCTCTATATCGTGACCGCATCCCCGTGAATGTTCTATCTCTTAGAAAGGAACATCTTCAGAGATAGTTGTGTCGTGCTTGTAGCCGCCATCAACGACAGGCAGAGCATCTTCAGCTTTGCTGCCGCTGTATTCTACAAGATCGACAACCTGTACAACCTGAAGGTCTGCACTCTTACCTGCACGACCTTGGTATGTGTACTCATAAGGCTTGTACATTACATTCACCTTACTGCCGTTACCAATCAGTGTATCCTTGATTGGGTTCTTCTCACTGTCAACAACAGACGGTGGCTGGTTGTTATCGCCACGAGCGTTACGAACCTTACGCTTGATCGTGATAAAGTTACCACGATCATCTCCCTTGTTCTTGACGTTAAGACCGTCGCCCTGAACCTTGGATAGATTGTCATCGTCTAGGCATACGTCAATTTGCCACACACCATCTGCATCAAACGTGGTGTTAGGGGTTACAACTGATGCCCAGTATGCGGTTCCAGAAATTACAGTCATTTACTTTCTCCTTTGCAGTGCCACTCAACGGTGGCTGTTGATGAGGTATACATAGTACTCGTTGTGTTTAGGGGTGTCAACAGTTTTTTTTCAACCGTCGAATTTTGATTCATGTTCTCTCATGTTTTTTTCTCCAGTGAAGAACAGGTCGTACTGTGAGTGGTAGTCGTCGTCATCATCACGAGTACGCCTCTTGTTCTTCATGTATGTCTTCAGGTTAAGGATCGTGTTAAACCATATGCCAATTAGCACGAGCGTCTCCACGGTTAGGATTAGGTATGACATCACTGTATCTCAGGCTTAGTCATTGGTTTCTCCAGTCGGTTGATAGCCATGTTGTAACAATCCGCACGGACGATAAACCCATTGTCACCATCCTGTTCCCCACGACGAAGGAACCGTGCGTCTTTAATATACTTCTTCTTGTCGTAATGCCCTAGTACCCATGCCTTGCTGTTGTCGTAGTGGACACGACAAAAAATGTAGATGTTACAATTCTGTCGTGTATTAAAGTTTGCCACTGAACAATCGTAGTAGTTCTTTGGGGCAGTGCTGGTTCGCTTTGTCTTGACATCAGCGGTGCGTCCATCAGGTAGAACCATGTCGTACTCGTAGGTATGGCTGATCTCGCCGCCGTAGATACGTTGTGCAGCGATCTCACCAAGGAATCCGGCAATGTTGCCACCACCATGTTCAATGGAGTTGTTAAGCTTTCCCATATCGGCAGACCTTTTAGCTGCTATGGTGCGATCTTCGTCTGTGAGTTCCACAATCTGCATCAGTGTGTCTCGCTCCAGTTGCGTCCTATTTTGTATTCACTGTCCAAGGGACAACGAACCTTGAGAATTTTTTCAGTTTCTTTCATAGCTTTCTTGGTGATCTCACCAAACTTTTCAGCATGTTCACGTTTGACATCGAACTGATACTCGTCGTGGATACTGGCAACAAGGTTGGCATCTAGCTTCTCTTGCTTTGCCGTCTTCACGATCTGTATCAGCCACTGCTTACATATAACAGCACCTGCTCCTTGGATCAAGAGGTTAAGTGCAGAGTGTGCGGACCTGACCTTGAGCCTACGCCCATCAAGTCCCGGTACGTAACCTCGCTGTGCTGCCTGTTCAACACGTTGGCGTAGTGTCTTAAGTGCAGGTACGTTGGAAAGGAACTGGTCAATCAATCGTTGCCCATCCTTTGCTGTACCTCCTACCACACTACCAATCTTGGCAGCACCTGCACCATAGATAAACGCATAGATAAACGTCTTCGCTTGGTCACGTGTCTCCAGCCCTGCGGCGTTCTGGTTGGCGGTGTGAATGTCACCGTTGACAACCTCGTTGATAAACGCTTTGTCATTCAGGTAGTGGGCAAGTCCACGTAACTCAAGCGAACTCGCGTCACAACCTACCAGAACTCTGTCAGGCGCTGAAGCAATCCAACACTCTCGACACTCCTTACCAAACTCAGAGTAGGAGGCAGGAACCTGTGCCATGTTAGGTGCATGGTGTGCCATACGCCCACTGACTGCCTTGAGTGTAAGCACCCTACCGTGGACCCTACCATCGTCATCATAGTAGTTGATCCACTGCTTGATCTGTGACACACGCTTCTGCAGTAGCAGGTAACGTGCAATCAACTGTGCTTCAGGGATGTCCACATGCTTGAGAACTCCTTCATCTACGATAGGGTGTCCCTTCTCTGTGAACTTGGTAGGCTTCCAGCCACGATGCTGTAGGTGGCGTACAATCTGCTGCCTACTAGCAAGGTTAAACTGTGGGAAGTCAACCACTGAATGTTCACCACCAGCAAACGGCCAGTCATCACCTAGATGTGATAGCCCAATCTTGGATAGTGATCCATCCTTCTTAATCTTGGGAGAAACCTCTTTGATAAAGGTGGGAAGAGGATAGAAGGCTTCCTGTACCTGTAACTCAATCTCACCTGCCATGTCAGAGAGGCGTGACATAAGTGCCATTGCCTTGGGCATGTCAAGTGTAAAGCCGTTCTTCTGTTGCCTGTCAATCAGGAACCTGATCGTGTGTTCCATCCTGACACTCTCATCGCTGAAGTTTCGTAACTCATTCTGGAGTGTGGCATACACTCTTGTCGTCAACTCCACATCGTTGATGCAATACTTTACCATCTCGTCTGAGCAATGGGACCAGTCATTGAACTCCGTTTTAGGGAAGCCAAGTGTCTGGCCCCATGCGTCAAGCGAGTGACCGTTATCACGCATTGGGTTTGTGATCTGCGACATAATCATTGTGTCTTCGATCTGGTCTACTGATATACGTGTGCCAGTCAGACGGTTCAGGGCGGGTGCATCAAAGCTGATACCATTGTGCATCACGTAGCTTGTGATGTTTTGCTTGGCAAAGCTGGGCCAGTTGTTAATGCACTCACCCTCTCTAAAGGTGTGAACCTTTCCCGTCTCGACATTCTTTGCAACGATGCAGTGAATGGTGGACGGCTGTAATGAGTCAGCTTCAATGTCCACCACGTGTTTCATTTAGATAGTCTCCGCTGTAATGTCCATCTGCTTGGGTTGATCTGGGTTGTCACCAAGGTTCTCGACCTCGTGCAACCTGCCTGTCTCACGATTGAAGTACAGGTGACATGCAACCCCTGTTTCTCCAGCGTATCTGTTCTTGAGTACGCGAATGGTAGTTGTGTTTGCAGCATTTTCATCCTCTGCTTGTTGGTCACGCTCCATTGCAACCACTGCATCCGATAGCTGTGCGATTGCTTGTGAGCCACGTAGATGTGACAAGCTTACAGCTTTTCCATCCTCATGTCCACGGTCTGATCCTGATGACCGTCGAAGGTGGCTGACAAGTATCAACGCGCAGCGTGTCTCCTCAACCAGTGATCGTAGCTTAGTCATAAGCTGGTCGATGTTACGTCGCTCGTCCTCACCCTCAAGACCTGACACAAGGATAGACAGGTGATCTAGGAACACCCACTTGCAGTCAAGTATCTTGACCATATACCGTACACGGTTGAGGATTTCAGTTGTTCCAAGAGAACCAAAGTGATCGAAGGCATAGAAGCGACGGGTTCCGATTGTCTCCTTCTCCCATGCTCGTAGCTGGTCTTCAGGAAACTGGTCACGAACCTCACGAATGTACAGCCGTTGGTTAGCCTCGACCGACATGAGGTGGAAGACTGTGCTGCGAGTGTTCTCTTCCAGAGAGATAACACCAATGTTGTCATTGGTACTCTTGAGTACATGGTGCATCAGTTCACGCATAACACTGGACTTACCTGTGCCAGTACCTGCTGTAAGTGTGACAAGCTCCCCAGTACGGATGCCGTACAGCAGATTGTTCAGACCCTCGAACGGGTACATGCAAGTTTGAGATTGGTCCTCGTCGTACAATGTCTCTGACATATCAGCAAGGTTGATGATCCCTGCTGGTGTATAGGGCTGTGCGTTCCACCATGCACGAGTGAACTCTTCAGTCTTGTTCTGCTGTAGATACTCGTTGGCATCCTTCAGTGTCAGCTTTGCAATCTTACACTTGTTGGGTTCAAACAACTCAGCAACTGCTGATGCTGCCTCGCGTCCGGGCTTGTCATTGTCAAAGCAAAGCACGACAGTCTCAAAGGAATTGAGGAAGTCAAAGTTTGCCTTCACGTCCTTGACTGCTCCTTGTGCACCAGTCTTGACTGACACACACGGCCACTTGCTACCCGTCATCTGGAAGACTGACATCGCATCAATCTCTCCTTCAGTCACGGTGATATACTTACCACCACCACTGAATAGCTGCTGCCCAAACAGTCGGGCTGACGTGAACTGGCCCTCAATGTAGAAGTCCTTCTTCTCACAGAGGCGTGTCTTGTAGGCGAGGAGGTTGCCGTCAGCATCGTGGTACGGATAGAAGTGTTTCTCGATACCGTTGCTACCAATGGTTGCGGTTACACCATACTTGTTGGCAGTGTTCTGCGTGACGTTACGATCTGTCAACGCCATGTTGTTGCCACGAAATGCCTGTGACAAAGGCTGTGTCTTGTTGTTTTGATATGCGGTCACTTCCATATCGGTGTCCTTATCTTTTCGCTTGTGATAGTTGCAGGAAAAGCAATGTCCATGCCCATCGTCATACTCAATGTACGCATCACTTGACGTACATGAAGGACAGGGGCCACGCTTTACCTCTTTGGTTTCAGGAAAATCATCAGTCATCGGCAGCATTATACACCTTTCATGCTGGTTGTCAATGTAAGATAAACATCCAAATCTTTCATACCTGAAAGTATTTGGTGTTATATCTAAGCAGTTTCGTAGACTGAGAACGTGTTCAGTACATGATCGTCATCTGATACAATCAAATCTGTCTCAGTCGAGTACTCCCACTTGCAACGCAAGGCATCCGCAAGTCGTTCAAGATTTCGCAGGTGTTCAGTAGCCTCTTCCTTGCTACTAAACATTTCACTTTTCTTTCCCTTTGCATCACAAACATAAAACATTACTTCATTTCCTTTATGTAAGCTTCTTCAAGACTAGATTTGGCTCGTCCAAGTTTATAACTATCCTGTGTTACACGACCAACATTTTCACGAAGGATGTCTTCAGATAGTGGCTCAGGATAGTAGATTTCAAGAGCCTCTACATCTGAGACGGCCTTGAAGTAGTGCTTCTCAGTCGGGCTGACCGTTGTGTAATCACCATCCGTTAGATACGTGATGTCCTCAAGTGCATATTTATTTTTGGTTACATGTATCTCAAGGTTGCCCTTAATTACGTAGAACATATTCCACTTATGTAGGTGTTGGTGATATGAACACTGCCCACCCTTGCTGATTTCAATGTGATGCACCTCAACGAAAGGTGTCTGGAGTAGGGGGCGTGTTGTCCCCCATATCTTTCCGTACTTCATACGAGCCACTCCGGTGTAGGTCGCTTGGTGTAATTGAGGATAGGTGCTTTATGCACACGATAGTAATTGCGATAGCCGTCAACAGGATCAGGTCTTTTAGCATCGTCTGGCATACACTGTGGCATCTCCGTCATGAAGCCCTGCTTGATACCGAAGGGTGCCATATCAAGTGGGCGTTTGAGTTTCTTGATGGTCAGGTGTTCCTTGCCATACCGATAGGTATACTCCTTGCCAAGTTCAAGGAACAGATCATACAACCAACGGTAGTTGTTGTTGGTTTCTCTTGCCCACACTGCTGAAGGATGGTTCTTGTGTGTGCATTTGTACATGCTTTGCTTGTCAGCAAAGTCGTCGCCATCAATCATGCGCCATGCTGTTGACAGTAGCTGACCTGTCTCAAGGATCATCTTCACTACGTGCTTGTCACAGTGATACTGTGCAGCTTTTACTGGGTCTATGTCTAGCATAAAGATATTCATTCGTCTTCATCCATTATGTCATTCACAAACATTTGGTCTTCAGTCATGATCTCGTCTGCCTCTTGCTTGGCAAGACGCTTGGCTTCCTTGCTACTGTATCCTTCCTCAATGTATGTGGAATACAGTTCTCGAAAGACAATCTTCCTGTCTTTTACCCAAAGGTTCTTCATCACTCCTCGCTGATATCTTTCTCTAGTTCTTCCAGCATCTTTTCAGATGTATTGCCCAGCGCCTTTTCTTTCCGAACCTTCTGGATTGCAGTATCAATATACTTCTCCTCGTCTTCAATGCCGGATATATCCTTGACAATATATGTACGTGCAATCTCGTAGCCTTCAGGACCAAACTCATTCTGAATAATCTTCAGAATTTCTTCCATTGACCAGCCACGAATGGCACTGGCTTTGCCAAGGTCCATTAGCTGATCGACACGATAGGTGATTTCACTCTCGTTCATGTTGTCCTCTTCACCAGTCAGGTTGTTTAGGGGTTGTGAGGTCATCGTCATCTTCAATAAACTCCTCGTAGATAAGTTTCCAGAACTCAGTCAGGTCGTCCTGATCGTTGGGGTTGTAACCAATTGCCATCATTTCGATGCGGATAAGGCGGTGGAAGTCAACCTTGCCCTGATAATACATACGTTCAACAGCCCAGTCAAATGGTATTAGCTTCCCTGACCCCGGTACTTCTTCCATGATTGCCTCTTGTGTTTATTCTTTGGTTGGGAGTTAGCTGACCGCCCGATAGATGTTCGTCGATGTTGTTCAGAAGGTGGTTTCTCGTTGCCACGTAGTGTTTTAGCCATTGTCCTCTCCAGTTAGTGTCTTCCATGATACGGGAAACAGGCGGTTAGCATAGTAGCCAATGCCTTTGGCAACCTCACCTGTCTCTCGTTGTGCTGTCTCCTCCATGCGTAAGTTATACACACGAGAGAAGGCATACAAACTTCCTGACCAGTACCATTCGGTAAACATCCCTTGTGGTAGGACGGCTCGTGCTTGTTCAGCACACGCACCCAAGTTAATCAGGCCGTTGTAGGCATCAATAGCATGTCGTGTTGCGTCTTCATATATGTGGATAGCAAGGCTTGGAGATATTATCTCCTCGTCCATTGAACCTTGCTTCAGGTTTTCGTCTTGCTTACGCCATGTCTCAGGTATCCAGAGGTCAGGATCATAGGTGACGTAACGGCGGCTGATCTCATTCCACGACAACCCCACCTGATGCTTTGCTAGTTGCCTTGCAACAAAGATTGGTGCTGCAATACGCACTGACATGGTGGCATGAGAGAAAGGCGACCAGTGATTGTGCAGTGCCAAATACTCAATTAGTTTCTCGTCTTTCTTGCGTAACGTCTTGGTTTTGCTACGACTTTTGTCGTCCAAGTCCCAGTCAGATTGTTTGTTGAATGACACACGTGCTGCGTTCACCACTGAAAGATCACTGCCCATGTGGTCGATTAGTTCGACTGTTACGAGATGATTGAATTTATATTCCATTACAGGTAACGATGTCCTTCGTTGGTTGTGTAAACTACGTTCTTGATTTCAAACTCTGCTATGCAGCGGCGGCAACCGATACATGGCTTTGCCATAGCTCTTTCATATCCAGTGTCGTTTATGTTGCGAACTCTGGCAATGTAAAGAGTACTTTTTCTCAGGGTATCAAGTCCACTCCGCTTGATTGCGTTCTTGATCGCATTGATTTCAGCGTGTAAGTGGATAGCGTGATCGTTCTTGCCCCACTTCGCCTGAAAGGGATCAGTCTTGTATGAGTTGGCCCCAAATGAAATGATTTCTTTCTTATAAACAACAGCAGACGTGAGCCTGTAATTCCTGACAGGATCAGGAATATCAACAGCAGCTTTCATAAGGATGTCCAAGAACTTTTCATTTCGTTTGAAGACCGCCGAGCCTTCTTCGTCCATGTTATTTTACCGGGAGTATCTCCGTTGCATCGGGATAGTCTAGTCGTGCATCAGCTATGCTGTCATACATTTCTTTGTACTCAACAAAGCCGTCGCCACAACACCATCTGCACTGGCTTACTAGGCCTTCACGCCAAGGTTCATATACATATGATTCAATACTTCCTTCACCGTCACAATCAGGACAGCGAACACGAATGATTGTGTTAGCGGTAGAAGACATGCTTGTTAATCCTTATTGTCTTTTCTTTGGTAATGCTCCATTTAGGAGCTACGTAATCTGCATGATAATACAACGCACCATCTGATATGTCAACAGATTGGTTGTGCATAACACGCCATGAAAGATACTTTGCTTTGTCCCAAGACTTATGATCCTTTGGATCATCTGACTTGCCGTCGCAGTAGAAACTGAACTGACACATATGTCTGACAGGTATATCGGGATTGCTCTTGTAGGTTGGGCCTTGAGTCACAACGTCACAGACGTTATCGGGAAAGCCATCGTCGTTGACACGATTGAGGACAACATGTGCCACTGCTACTTGTCCAGCAGTAGGCTGGTTCCTTGCCTCCCAATAGATAGCGAGGGCAAGGCACGTTGCCGGATCGGCAAAGATATTCATGATGCTAGTGTCCTAAGTAAAGTTTAGCGTTCTCTATGTTATAGGAACCTATAAATTGCCTACCGTATTCTTCTTCAAGGTAGTCAGCAAGATAGCGGAAAGAGGTGATAACATCTTTCACCTGTTGTGCTGCTTCAGCGTCATCAGTTTTGATGCCAACCACCAACTCTCCGCTATCTGTCTGCTTCAAGGGTGACATGAGACTGTCAAGAAAATCCTCCGCTAAGTGTTGGTATGTAATTGTAATGTGATTGAAGTCATCTTCGTCAAACCTAAACGAGATGCCAATGCCTTCCTTATCAGGAAGTGCTAGTACCATGTCACCCATGTAATGTTTAGTCCTTACCAGCCGCTTGTGGTTGCAGAGTATTGTAACGCAGGATCGTTCTCCCACTCCTCATAGCCATTCATGAAGTCATTGATGTCTCCCAAGGCAACATCATAAAGCATCTCAGCGTCAGCCACTGTGAGAATATATGCCTCTACTGAGGAAGGTATCTCGCTGTAGCTTTGGTAATTGTACTTAGTCATGGATCACTCTCCTTTCGGGGTGGATAGGAGTTGGACGTGGAACGACACGCCCAACGAACCCTACTATTTTAAATCAACTCTACAGGCATGTCAAGTTTGTACGCCTCAAGCCATTCAGGTTCTGCATGGGTAAGGTGTGCAAAGTTTTCAAGCTCTTTGATATACATATCACCAGCCTCAAATGAACCATAGGTCATTGGGGATTTTGCCCACACAAACCACCTTGCATATTCATTGCCCCTTTCCTTATCGGGACGCTGGTATGTCTTACAGACATGGAACACAAAGTCTCCTGCTTCATAGATGGCATACGGATTGTCTTTGTCACGGCTCTTGCCGAAAGGGTTCTTCGTGGTCATTCGTCATCTCCTCCATGAGGTTTCTAAGAGAACCATCTTAGTCTCTCATATAAGAGAGGCTAAGTGGTATCTCTAAGGGTTGCGAGGCTAACCGTGGCCCCGCACGTGCCTATTGAGCGGCAAACCTATTCGTCACCATAGTACCCGTAGTCTTCGTCAGTTCCCCATCCCGCAGAAGCTAATGCTTCAGCGTCATCGGAATAGTCATCAGCTGAATACGGTTCTTCCTCATCTTGATTAAGATGGTAGTCCTCGTGGTTCAACTCATAGAGGTAGTCATCCGTTACAAAGTAACGAACATCTGCCTCAGTTGTAAACGCATCACGGTGTTTCAGCCCTTCAGCAATCAGCTTGTTAAGTTCAAGCCGTTGTTCAACGGAAAGGTCTTCGATGCTTTCATATTTCATTGCTTACCTCCTATTCGACGATCTTCACATCGTACCCGAGCAGTTTGGATACTTCTGCGACGGTCAGTTCTTTGATCTGTCCTTCCCGGTCTTTGATCTGTCCTTCAAGGACATCGATGCCGCTGATCCCGTAGAAGATATCAGGGTCGAATCCGGGGATGTCCCAGACACGCTTCCGATCTTCCGGGTCGGCCTCGTCCCACGACTTCTGGAAGGCCTCCTTGTATTCGTAGGACTTCAGGTAGCCTCCCGTTGTCTTGTATTCAGGGTGGTCCTTCTTCTCCCGGTCAGTCATGTCAGATTCCTCGACCCACTTGGTCAGGTTGAAGTTTAGGAATTTGGGGAGATGCGCCTGAGCCCATTCGGACCGGCTGATCGTCTTGTTGAATGCCCGGATGGTGTCAGCCTTGGTCGTGTTGAAATACCCGGTCTCGGAGTTGACCGAGTTCCAGTTGCCGGTGTTCCAGTGGCCTGTGTTCCAGTGGCCTGTGTTCCAGTGGCCGGTGTTGCGGCTGCCGGT
>Ga0070753_1001086_pt1 | contig 15652 bp, 12 predicted proteins | sample VirMetDEL_Aug_31_FD_77441 | JGI IMG/M metagenome (GOLD analysis project Ga0070753, IMG submission 77441) | Aqueous microbial communities from the Delaware River and Bay under freshwater to marine salinity gradient to study organic matter... | ecosystem: Environmental > Aquatic > Marine > Coastal... | reverse complement strand
TTTAATGACCTTTTAGGGTATGACCCTGTTAAAGGTGTTAAATTAACTGAAGCTAAAACAAGAAGAACTTATTTAGCTGAAGCAGACCCTGAAGAAGGTGGTGAAGAAGAAACTACTGATGAGGAGGGTGAAGAAGAAAACTCTGATTTTGATTTTGCCGCAGAAACACCGGCAGCTGACGAAGAAGGTGGTGAAGAAGGGAATGATGAATTTGATTTTGGTGATGAAGGTTCACCTGAAGACGAGTCAACTGAAGAAGGTGGTGAAGAAACTGAAGATGAGTTTGGTACTGCTGATGAATTTAGTGCAGCTGACGATTTGGAATCAGAAGATGAGGAGGTTGAAGAAATTGATGTGACTTCTATTGTAAAAGGTTCAGATGAAGCAAAAGAAATGGCACAACAAGCTGTAACAGTTGGTCAGGAAAATAGTTCTTATTTAAAATCATTAACAGATAAATTATCTAATTTAGAAACACAATTATCTAAAATGGATACAATAGCATCAAAAATTGGTAAATTAGAACAAGATATTAAAACACCTGAAGAAAAATTAGAATTACGTTCATTAGATTCATACCCATTTAACGTTAAGTTATCCGATTATTGGGAAGATAAAGCATCTAACGATTCAAGGTATAAAATTACAACTGGTGATGAAAACGGAGTTGAAAAAGATTTTACATTAAGACCTGAAGACGTTGAGGACGACTATAATGAAGAAACCATTAAAAGTTCATTCAACCCAAACAACTAATATCATAATTTAATCACTCATATAAGAGTATTATATGACCGACCCAGAAAGAAATTTCTGGGTTTCTTTTTTTGCATAAAAAGCTATTTACAAATTTAAGTTTTGTGGTTATACTTATAGAGAATATTATATTAATTATTAACTAAAAAAAACAAAAATTTATGAGTGTACTCGATGCAATCGCGAAACAGTATGAAAACAACAAATCTGGTGGTGGTAATACTACTGGTGGTTCATACGAACAAGATTTCAGCAGATATTTTGCTGTAAGATTAGAAGAAGGTTCTGACAACGGAGAATCAACAATTAGATTGATGCCACCTAAAAAAGGTGTTCACCCTGTTATTAAAGAAGGTGAAACTCCTTTTGATGAAGGTCATTGGCATTCTGTTAAAGTAGGTGGTAAATGGAGAAAAATCTACTGTAGAAAAAAGAATGATGGTGAAGATTGTCCGTTATGTGAAGTTTCTGATGAATTATTTAAGTCATGGAAGGAGACTGGTAATAAAACAGATAAAGAATTAGCCACACAATATTCAGCTAAAAAGTTTTATTTAGCAAGAATCATTGATAGAGCTAATGAATCTGATGGGGTTAAGTTTTGGAGATTTTCACACAACTACAAAGGTGAAGGAGCTTTAGACAAAATTATTCCTTTATTCACAAAAAGAGGTGATATCACAGACCCAAGAGAAGGTAGAGACATCACATTAATCATTGGTCGTGACAATAAAGGTTACACAAAAATCACATCAATTATGGCAGAAGATACTGGTGTTTTAACTGACCCAAAATCTGAAAACGCTAAAAATTGGATGGGTGATGATGTAACTTGGAAGGATGTTTATAAAGCACAACCATTGGATTACGTTCAATTAATTGCTGATGGTGAAACACCTCAATGGGACAAAAATTTAGAAAAGTTTGTGGCTAAAGGTGATGATTCAGATACAGAAACATCTTTTAAAACAACAACAGTTTCTACACCTAAAAAAGAAACAGTAAGTGTAGAAAACACAACTACTGAAAATTACGAAAACGAAGAACCGTTCTAAAAAAAAAATAAAACATGGCTAAAACAAGTATTAAGAAAAAATCATTTTCTTTGGATTCTGTTAAAGACAGATTTTCATCGAAAACAAAATACAAACCCGATAGATTTATTGATTTGGGTGAAGTATTTCAAAAAGCAACAGGTGTACCTGGACCAGCAATTGGTCATCTTAATGTTTTTTTAGGTCATTCTGACACTGGTAAAACAACGGCTTTAATTAAATCGGCTATTTGGTGTCAGAAAAACGGAATTTTACCTGTATTCATTATTACAGAGAAGAAATGGAATTTTTCTCACGCAAAAATGATGGGGTTTGAATGTGAAGAAGAATCTCCTGGCGATTGGTCAGGATTCTTCTTATTCCGTGATGACTTTGATTACATTGAACAGATTACAGATTATATGAACGAAGTTTTAGATTCACAAGAAAAAGAAAATTGGCAACACGAAGACGGGACACCAATGGATATTTGTTTCTTGTGGGATTCAGTAGGTTCTATTCCTTGTAAGATGACTTTTGAAGGTAAGGGTGGTAAGATGCATAACGCATCAGTATTAGCAGATAAGATTGGTATGGGACTTAACGGTAGAATCACAGGTTCAAGAAAAGAAACTTGTACACATACAAACACAATTGTATTTGTTAACCAACCTTGGGTAGAATTACCAGATAACCCCTTTGGACAACCAAAAATTAAAATGAAGGGTGGTGAAGCTATTTATTTGAACAGTACCTTAATCTTTTTATTCGGTAACCAAAAGAATGCTGGAACAAACAAATTAAAGGCTACTAAAAATAGTAGGAGTATTAATTACGCCACTAGAAGTAAAATATCTATTTTGAAAAACCACGTTAACGGAATTGGATATCAAGACGGTAAAGTTATTGTAACACCACATGATTTCATAGAAGATACAAAAGTGGCAGAAGAGAATTATAAAAAAGAATATGCTGATTATTGGATTAATATGTTTATTAAGAGTGGTTTAGGTGAACTTGATGAAACTGACGTTAATTTTGATATTGAAGAAACAGACGATATTGAAGGTTTGGCTTAAAACAATAAATTATGAAATTAGATTATAATAAATTAGTGGAAATTAATAAATATTCTTGTGTAGATAATTATGGAACATTAAATTGTTTTTGGATTATACAAGATTCCATTGAAAAGTTTATGAGGGGTGATGAATTAACCCCTCAACAAACTCAATTATTAATAGAATTAGAAGTTCTAAAATTAGAAGAAGAAGATAGAAGAGTAGTTAAATCCTTTAATTTTACTGAAGATGGGTCTAAAAACACCAACTAAAAGTAGAAAAAGAACAAAAACACTAATTGTTGATGGTAACGTTCTTATGAAACGTTCTTATAATGGGGCTAAGAACGTTTACCATAAAGACAAACATATTGGTGGTATATTTGCCTTTTACAGTACCTTACGTAAACTAATCGTAGAACATAAGATAGATAAAGTTGTTATCACTTGGGATGGTGAACGTAGTGGTACTTTGCGTTTAGATTACTATCCCGAATATAAGGGAAACAGACCTAGATATTTCGACCAAGAGTATGAAATCCAAAAACTTAGAGTAAAACAATACGCTGAAGATTTATTTATAAGGCAGTATGAACATGAAGATGTTGAATCAGATGATTTAATAGCTTTCTATTGCCAAAATAAAAATAAATTAGAAGACGTAATGATTTATACTAATGATAGGGATATGTGCCAATTAATTAATGAAGAAGTAACTATATTTTTAGCTGATAAAAAAATGGAAGTTGGTATCGGTAATTATGGTTGGTTTTTTGAACACAATTATCAAAACGCTGGATTAATAAAAATCATACAAGGTTGTTCTTCAGATAATATTAAAGGCATTGATGGTGTAACAGAAAACACACTATTAACTTATTTCCCACAATTAAAAGAACGTAAAGTAACCTTAGATGAGATATTTGAGGAATCTAAGAACATCCAAGAAGGTAGAGAAGGTAAACCTTTAAAAATTATTGATAACATCTTAAATGGTGTATCAAAAGGTGTTCATAGAGGACCATTTTATGAAATAAATCAAAAAATAATTGATTTAAATCAGCCTTTATTAACAGAAGAGGCTGGAGAATCTGTAAAAAATTTAGTAGATTTACCATTAGACCCTGAAGGTAGAGAATATAAAAATGTTTTAAAAATGATGATTGAAGACGGAGTTATATACGCAATACCTGGTGGTGAAAATGGATATGTAAATTTTATGGAACCATTTATTAAATTAATAAAAAAAGAAAAGTTAAATTTTAAAAAGTAAAAAAAAGATGAAAAAGTTCGAGTTTATTTTGTACATTAATGAAAACATTGTGTGTCAAAGGTATTTCACAGTTAGAGGTTTTAATTCAGAATCATTAAAATCTATTGAAGCAAAAGAGTGTGTAGAAAACTGTGTATCCATAATCCAAAGAGATTTAAAATCTAAAACAATGGATTATTTAGAAAAAAATTATAATCCTTGGTCTGAACAAAAACCCGAAGATGTTGTTGTTGAAGATATTTTTGAAAATGAGGATGTTTTTGATTTCGAAATTAAAACTGACGAGAAAACTATTATGAAAAAACGCTTTACTGGTAATGTTTATCCACAAAGAGTAAGATATTCAGTTGATATTAGAAAATTAATCCCTTCTTTAATAAAGGAAATACAAGAAACATTTTCAGCAGAAAATTTTTGTGTGGAATATAGTGGAATATCATTGTAAATAGTTATTTATTATTAAATGTTGGGTATGAGTAAAGAGTTAACGTTAGGTTATTTAGGATATAAGTTTCAAACAGAATTGATCAATCAAATTCTTCACCCGGCTAATAAAAAATTTGCTGATAGAATCATTGATATTGTACACACAAATTATTTTGACAACGAATATTTTAGGCTTATTATAGCTACAATAAAAGATTATTACGAACAATTTGAAAAGATTCCGGCTTGGGATACTTTAGAAACTATACTAAAAGTTGAGATTAAAGAAAAAATAACACAAGAGTATGTTTTTGAAATAACTAAAGAAATCAGAGATTTGGATGTAGAAGATTGGGAGTACGTTCAAAGAGAATCTTTAAATTTTTGTAGACAACAAGAACTAAAAAAAGCGAATGACAAAATATCCAAAATTATTGACCAAGGACAATTTGGTAGATATGAGGAATGTGCTGAAATAATGAAAGAAGCTTTAGCCGTTGGTTCTGAAAAGGATGACGGCACTTCTATCACTGAAGGATGGGACACAGTTTTAGAAGAAGATTTTAGACACCCAGTTCCTACGGGAATAAGTGGTATAGATAATTTAACCGATGGGGGTCTATCAAGAGGTGAGTTAGGTGTTGTATTGGCACCATATGGTGTTGGTAAAACTACAATACTAACAAAAATAGCGAATACAGCCTATAATGTTGGTGTGAATGTTTTACAAATTGTTTTTGAGGATAAAGAAGATGTGATTAAAAGAAAACATGCGGCATGTTGGAGTGGTATAGAATTAAACCAATTGTCGGAGGATAAAGAAACTATTTTAAAAGTTATCAAAGATAGAACACAAGGTAAAGAGAATGATTTAATAATCAGGAAGTTTCCGTCTGAGGGTATAACTGTTAATCACATAAAATCCTATATAAGACATCTAATATCAATAGGTTTTAAACCTGATTTGGTTGTTTTGGATTATATCGATTGTTTGGAATCAACAAGAAAATATAATGATGAATGGTCAGGTGAGGGTAATGTAATGAGAGGTTTTGAATCTATGTTAGCTGAGTACAATATTGTAGGTTGGACTGCAGTACAAGGTAATAGGAGTTCAGTATCGGCTGAAGTCGTAACAGGAGACCAAATGGGTGGTTCAATTAAAAAGGCACAAATAGGTCACTTTATTATGTCTGTAGCTAGAACATTACCACAAAAAGAAAGTAATAGAGCTACGATAGCTGTTTTAAAATCTAGGTTTGGTAAAGATGGTGTTATATTTGAAGATTGTACTTTTGATAATGGTAGGGTTTACATTGACACAGAAACATCTGATACTTTTTTAGGTTATGAGAAAAAAGTAGAAGTTAGAAAAGAAGAAAATGCTAGAGAAAGATTAAAAATGGTTAAATTAAGAAAAGAAGCAAACAATTAAATAACAAAATAAAAAACAAAAAAAAATATGGAATTATCTAATAAAATTTTATCCGAAATTACTGTTTACATGAAATACGCTAAGTATATTCCTGAACTACAAAGAAGAGAAACTTGGGAAGAGTTGGTAACTAGGAATAAAGAAATGCACCAAAGAAAATACCCTAATTTAAAAGAGGAAATTGAAGAAGTGTATAAAAAGGTGTACAATAAAAAAGTTTTACCTTCAATGAGGTCATTACAATTTGGAGGGAAACCAATCGAAACATCACCAAATAGAGTTTATAACTGTGCTTATTTACCTATCGACCACATTGATGCTTTTGCTGAAACAATGTTTTTATTATTAGGTGGAACTGGTGTTGGTTATTCAGTACAAAAACACCATGTAGAAAAATTACCAGAGATTCAAAAACCAAATCCAGAAAGAACAAGAAGATATTTGATTGGAGATTCAATTGAAGGGTGGGCTGATGCTATTAAAGTATTAATGAAATCTTATTTTGGTGTTAATTCATCAACACCTATTTTTGATTATTCTGATATTAGACCAAAAGGAGCTATGTTAGTTACATCAGGAGGTAAAGCACCTGGACCACAACCATTAAAAGATTGTATCCATAATATCACAAAAGTTTTAGACGCAAAAGAAAATAGACAAAAATTAACAACATTAGAGGTTCACGATATTGTTTGTTATATTGCTGACGCTGTTTTAGCGGGTGGTATTAGAAGAGCAGCTTTAATTTCACTTTTCTCAGCTGATGACAACGATATGGTTACGTGTAAGTCGGGAGCATGGTGGGAACTTAATCCACAAAGAGGTAGAGCTAATAACTCGGCAGTTTTACTTAGAAATAAAATCACAAAAGAATTTTTCTTAGATTTATGGAAAAGAGTAGAATTATCAGGAGCTGGTGAACCTGGAATTTATTTCTCTTACGATAAAGATTGGGGAACTAACCCTTGTTGTGAAATTGCACTTCGTCCTTTTCAGTTTTGTAACTTATGTGAGGTAAACGCTTCAGATTTAGAATCACAGGAAGATTTAAATAACAGAGTTAAGGCGGCAGCATTTATTGGGACTTTACAGGCTGGTTATACTGATTTCCACTATTTAAGAGACGTGTGGAAAAGAACAACTGAAAAAGACGCTTTAATTGGTGTATCGATGACAGGTATTGGTTCAGGGACTGTGTTAGGGTATGACATGAAAGAGGCAGCTGAGGCAGTTAAATCAGAAAACGCTAGAGTAGCAAAATTAATTGGTATTAATGAATCAGCTCGTACCACAACAGTTAAACCAGCAGGAACAACTTCATTAACATTAGGTACGTCATCAGGTATTCACGCATGGCACAATGATTATTATATCAGAAGAGTAAGAGTTGGTAAGAATGAGTCAATTTATACTTATTTATCAATCTATCACCCTGAGTTAATTGAAGATGAGGTATTTAGACCACACGATACAGCAGTAATCTCTGTACCACAAAAAGCACCTGAAGGTTCTATTCTTAGACACGAATCTCCTTTTGAATTATTAGAGAGAATTAAAAGAGTGGCTCAAGAATGGATTAAACCTGGACATAGAACAGGACAAAACACACACAATGTATCGGCTACAGTATCATTGAAAGAAGATGAATGGGAGTTAGCTGGTGAATGGATGTGGGACAATCGTGAATTTTATAACGGTTTATCTGTATTACCGTATAATGGGGGGACATATCAACAGGCTCCTTTTGAGGATTGTACAGAAGAAACTTACAATAAAATGATGAAATCACTTTCTAATGTAGATTTATCTAAAATCGTTGAGTTAACCGACAATACAGATTTAAGTGGTGAATTGGCATGTTCCGGAGGAAATTGTACTGTGGATTCTTTTGGTAAAAAAGAAGATTAAAAAATATTTATTTAACTTCACAAAGTCCTCTATATATTTATATGTATAGAGGATTTTTTTATGATACAGTATATATACAAAATAGAAAATAAATTAAATGGTAAGGTTTACATAGGGAAGACCAAAGACCTAGAAAAAAGAATATACCAACACAGAAGGAATGTTGGTAAAAAGAGACATAGATTATATGACGCAATATTACATTATACATGGGATAATTTTTTAGTGGAAATTATAGATAAAACTGAGGGTGATATAGATGAATTAGAGAAACACTATATTAAACAATACAATTCAATTACAGAGGGTTATAATTATACTGAAGGTGGTGAAGGTGGTGACACATTTACACATAAAAGTGAAGACGAAAAAAATATAACCAGAAAGAAATTAAGTAAAGCAGCTAAAATAAGTAACCAAAAAAATATAGAGAGAACACTAAAAAACTTTGGGAAAACCCAGAATATAGAGAAAAAATAACCAAAAAACTCAAAGAAATTAACCAAACAGAAGAATATAGGACTAAAATATCTGAAGGACTTAAAAAAAGGTTAAAAGAACCTGAGTTACTTAAAAAATGGTCTGAAGTTAAAAGTGGTAAGAAAAATGGTAGGTGGTTAGGTGTTATAGTTGTTTACGATGAAAATGATAATGAGATTGGTAGGTATGAAACAGCTGTAGAGGCAGCTAAAGAATTAGGTATTACGGCTCATGTAATAAGAGATAAAGCTAGAAATGGTGAACCATATAAATCAAGAAAAACAAAAAACTATGGAATTAGGTTTAAATTCGTTAAGTAATTAAACCAAAACAAATATTAACTAACCCCATCAGAAATGGTGGGGTTTTTCATGCTTAAAATTTACATTTAAGTAATTACCCATAAATTATAAAATTAGATATTTATTAATAAAAAGATTTATGGCAGAAAGATTTATTAACATAGAGTTCCCCTTCCAAGACGATAATAACAAAAATTATTTCTTGAAGATGAATAAAGATGGAAAAAGGGCTTTAAAATCTGATCTAATGCATTTGTTATTAACAACACCTGGTGATAGGTTATATTTACCTGATTTTGGTACAAATTTAAGAAAATTTATTTTTGAACAAAATGATAACGAAACTTATAATGGTATAAAAGAAGAGATACAATCGGTGATTAACAAATACATACCAAACCTTAAATTAACAGAATTAACAATAAACAAACCCGAAGTTGGTGAATATAATGTGGATATAGAACATTCTGCTGTTGTAAGAATAGATTATGTTTATACTGAGGGTGCTTTATCACAAACAGATTTTGTGGAATTTGTTATATAATTAATTTGTTTTATATACATATACTTTTTGACCAGAATCAAAAATCCTACTTAAACCCATTTCTAACATAATTTCTGTTGCTGTTTTATTTATATCACCACCCATTTCTATTAATTTATGTTTTTGGTATTTAATACGATTCTCTTTTTTCCCTTTATTTACAACAAACCAATTAGGTGTGGTATTTTTAACAAATTCAAAACCAAGGTTTTCATATAATAATCCTTGACTCCATGATCTATCAGCATAACTAATTATATTACTAGGGTTATAATTTTTAATAAAGTGTGTGAATAATTTAGATGCTGCACCAACAACACTAATATTTAATTTATTACAAAATCTTATTAATTCATATTCCGAACTATTCAAAATAGGTCTTTTACCAAAAGTCATAATTGAGACTAATTCATCTTTATAATATAACCCTAAATCTATTTTGGAACCAACACTACCTTGTATATGATTTGTATCTAAAAATTTCTTTTTATCTCTTTTATTAACAACTTTAATTACACACTTACGTGCATATATTTTATATTCATTTAATTTTAGGATATTCTTTATTCTAGATTTTACGATATTTTCCTTTAACAACCAATCATCTTCATAAATATGTATTAATTGTACACCCATCTCTTCACACTTATTTGTTTTTATTAAGTGATAATCATTATTTTTATATTCCTCTGAATGCCAATACAAACCATTATATTCTATAGCTATATTGTGTGATGGTATATAAATATCTAATTCATACTCTTTTAATAAAGATCTATCATTTTCAATACACTCAATACCCATTTCTCTAATAAAATCAACTATTTTTTTCTCGTTTAATGATAAACTATTACTACAATTTTTACAACCATAACAATTTAAGTGATAATGTGGTCTAACATTTATGATACCATGTATTGGACATATTATTTTAACCTCATCAAAGGTTGATTTATAATCTACCAATGAATAATCATATTTATTACCATGTATTTGTTTTGATTTTTCAATAAACATTTGTGTATTTATAATCCTACCTACACATTCTGGACAACCTTGTTTTTTTGAGATATGGTTATTAGGTATTTGTTCAAACTCACCATGAATTGGACATGTAATTTTAATAGGTTTTCTAGATAATTCATAATCTACTTTATAGTAATCATATTTATCACCATGAACTTCTTTTGCTTTAATTATAAAAAGTTTTGTATCCATTTTAGTAGTTCCACCACAATACCTACACCCTTTACCACTTAAATGATTACCAGGTGTTTGTTCAAACTCACCATGTATTGGACATATTAATTTTACCTTTGTCCCCAATGATTTATATTCTACCAATGAGTAATCATATTTATCACCATGTATATTAATAGCTTCACTAATAAACTCTTCTTTTGTTTTCCTTTGATTATTAGATACTTTAATTATGGCACACTGATTACATCCTTGTTTAGCATTAACATGTTTTACTGGTTTTTGTTCAAACACACCATGAATTGGGCATATTATCTTTACTTTTGTTGATGAGTTTTTATATTCTACTAATGAATAATCATATTTAATACCATGTATTTTAACGGCTTCAGTAATGAATTCTTTTTGTGTTTTTTTTCTCATATAGTTCTTTACGATAGTTCGTTTCAATATAAATATATTAAATATTAAAAAAAATAAATTTAGATATTTATTTAAAAAATAAGTTAGATGTCAACACAAACAAAAAAAATAAATTATTTTGCTAGGAACTTCGCTGATGTTAGAGGTGAGTTAATAGATTTCATTAAACTATATTATCCCGATTTATATAGTGATTTTAACGATGCGTCAGTTGGTACAATGTTATTAGAGTTAAACGCTGCTGTAGCTGATATGTTATCATATCATACAGATAGAATGTTTAATGAGACCCAATTGGATTACGCACAAGAACGTAAAAATGTTTTAGCTATAGCGAGAACTTTGGGTTTAAAAATACCTGGTTTACGACCTAGTGTTACTTTGGTTGATTTCGCTGTAACCATACCTGTCAGAGGTGATACTTGGGATATTAGATACGCACCAACAATTAGATATGGTTCACAAGTTTTAGGTGGTGGCCAAACTTTTGAAAATTTAGAAGATATAGATTTTTCATCACCTTACACAACAGGAGGTATACCAAATAGGTTAATTTTACCTAATGTTGATGATAATGGTATTTTAAGGGATTATACTATAGTTAAGAGGGAGTTGGTAGTTAATGGTTTAACAAAAACATTTAAAAAAGTTATAACTCAAGTAGATTCAAAACCATTCTTAAATATTTATTTACCTGACAACAATGTATTGTCGGTAGAAAGTATTATTAATTTAGAAGGTACTAATTTTACAACAACACCAACTTTGGATCAATATCTAGACCCAACGTTAAGATGGTATGAAATGGATTCTTTGGCTGAAGATAAAATTTTTGTTGAGGATGGTGTCAGAGAAACAGATAATTCGGCTGTTAGACCTGGTAAATATGTGAGTACAACAAGGCGTTTTGTTAAAGAATTTACAGACAATGGTTATTGTAAATTAACTTTTGGTTCTGGATCTAACACAATGGATGAACAACTAAAAAACATATCTTCAACAGGCATTAAAATAGGTGATTTTATTAATACAACGGCTTTGGGTGAAATAATAAAACCAAACACAACACTTTTTGTTAGATACAGAGTTGGTGGTGGTCCTAGTACAAATATTGGTCCGAATAGTATTAATAGTATTGGTTTAATGACTATTAATGTTGATGGACCTAATAATGCTATTAACCAAAATGTTAAAAGAAGTTTAAGAGTTAATAACCCAATTCCTGCTATTGGTGGGGCGGGTATTCCATCGGTTGAACAAATAAGACAACTAACTAAATATAACTTTGCATCACAAAATAGAGCAGTTACAATTAAAGATTATCACGCTATAATTGGTAAAATACCTGGTAAGTTTGGTTCACCATATAGATATACTGTAACAGAAAACCAAAATAAAATAGATGTTAGTGTGTTAGGGTTAAATGCGAATGGCAAATTAACAAACCAATCAACAAATACACTAAAAGAAAATATAGCTACATGGTTATCTGATTATAGAATGATTAATGATTATGTTTTGGTTAGAGATGGTAAAATAGTTAATTTAGGTTTTGATATAGATTTGTTTATAGATAAAGCAGTTAACCAATCCGAGGTAATTAATAATGTTATTAATAGTATTAAAAACTATTTTGATGTTAAAAAATGGGAGATGGGTGATAATATTTATATGGCACAACTAATAGAAAATATTAATAATGTTGGTGGTGTATTAAATGTTATTAAAGCAGATGTATATAATTTAATTGGTGGTAAGTATTCATTAAACCAATTATCACAATCATTTATTCCATCATCAACAGTCACAACACAACAACCATTTAATAATGGTAAACAAATAGATTTGGGTGAGGATTATGCATTGTATGGTGATTATAATTCTATGTTTGAGATTAAATATCCTGAAACAGATATTAGGGTAAGAGTTAAAAAAGCTTCAGTAGTTACACAGTCTTAATGTTATGGAAAGAATAAAACAGTTATTAGGTAGGGCAAGATTTAAATTAGCTTCAGATTTGGACTATACATATAGTTTTAATTTGGAGAATAAAAATGCCTTACTAAAAAATAATTTAAATAAAATCGTAACAATATTAAGTCAAGAAGATGTTTTTAGACAAGAAAGAATTAAATCTAAAAAACATAGGGTTACAGGTAAACTAAATATAATAACTGATAATAAACTAGGTTATGGTGAGGAACCATATATAAAATACCCAACAACAGATGAGTGGTCACCAAAATTTAATGGTAATGTTAGTAACTTAAAAACAGACCCTAATAGTTGGGTTTTACAGGTTTTATACCCTAGTTCAATAGACAAATATACGAATTTGGAATCATCAAACCAAGCATATAGAGGTGTTAATATAAACAAAACAAAAGGGGTTACATCTAAAACGTTATTACAAATAACAACAACACAAAATCATGGTTTAATTGAGGGTGATTATTGTTATATCTATAGTATAGATAAAGACAGTGTCTACACTGGTGTACATAAAGTTGAGTTTTTGGGTGAAAATGGTAATGACACAGAAACAACAGTTAGATTAAATACTAAGTTCACTATAAATGAAAGTGATGAAAAATTATTATTAAAAAGAGTTTCTAAACCATCATCATATGATTTAACATTTAGTAACACACAAAAACCAATAAAAGTAAGTATATGTAATCAAAACGGTATAGACGTATCAATCACAAACCCAACAGCTAATTATGTTAAAATAATAACAGGTGACCTAACATCCAACCCTGATTCAACACACGGTTTAAGAGAAGGTGATTATGTAGATATTAGGGTTAAGGATAATAATAATTTAGAATTAAATGGTTTACACAGAGTCGAAAAGATTATAAATAGATATGGTTTTGTTATAGACCTAAAATTAAATAACCCAATACCACCCAACCCTAATTTTGATTTTAGAAGAATGAGTGGTACACCATCTGATTATTACATACGTAAATTTAAAGTTTTAACTGGTAATGGTTATGAGGTAACAAGAGCCACATCATTTGGTAGTAATATATACCCTGAAACACAAATAAAAGAATTGGGTGTATCTAATTTAACATGGTTATTTACTTTTTTAGATGATATAGATTTAACCAACGTATATAGTCACAGAGGAGGCCAAGTTACTGAATTATATTTAGCGACAATTAAAATGGCTGGTGATAAACCTTATCCTTGGGGACCCGTAACAGCACATTGGGATTTCCAAAAAAGATATGCTGATAAAACAAATAAATTAGAAACAATATCCATTTATAATTGGGGTAATGCTGGTGATGGTGTTGGTTCGTTGAATAAAATATTAAATGGGCCTTCATGTATTGGTGATTTTGTTGAATTTAATAGAAGTGAATTAAAAGAAAAAACTTTATCTGAGATTATACATAGATGGGGTTTAGCTCAAGATGAAAACATAGATTTGTCTGGATATGAAACGGAAGAACAATTATTAAGGTTTGGTATAGAGGATAAACATGAGTTGGTATATGGTGGTACATATGGTAATAATGATTCTTTAATGGTAAAATTACCTAAAACACCATGGACTTTTAGGTTTAGTATAAATATCGCACCTAGAGTAAGTGGAGGTGGACCATATGCACCAATAGACACAACAACAAAATATTGGATTAGGTGGAGAATATATAACGATTATACTAACAATGATATCGAAGGGTTAGAGGGTCCACTACAAGGAAAAAAATTAGACTACCATTTATTTGATTTAACACAAACAGGTTCTCCACCTTATTATGATAACCAGGGTAGAAATTATATATATATTTATGTTTATTCAGAGAAACCTTTAGATGTTTATAGTACTTTAAATGTTGAAAATACAACATCTGATATTGACATGTATAGAACAACTGCTGTTGCATTAAAAGATTGGTATAGTTCTGAAGAAACTTTTGGTGATGAATACGGTACAGGTTCAAGAAAAAGGACAACCCAACAATCAAGTCGAACATTAAATTATTCAGAAGATGTTCTTTCTTTATTAGAAGCCCCAACCAAAGGTTATTATATCTACCCATTCCATAGGGTAGATATTAGAAAATTTTCTAATGTAATCGAAACAGTTAAAGGAACTCAAAAAGTTGTGGGTATACCTGGTGATGCAGAAAAACGACCAAATGGTGATACAATATGGAGAGATGTTTTGGAACCTGGTTATATCGAAGATGGTAATAATGGTGTGGACTTCCCTTTTTTAAATGGGGCTAATTATATTTTTATAAACAAAGATATTTTTATTAGAAAACAATTATTAGAGGGTTTAGGTCTTAAAAAAACAGATGAAGGTAATAATACTAATAATGTCGAACCAATACAAATTTGTTAATGAGTACATATAGATATACAATAAGAAATAATAAAACTTTTTTTAGTGGTGGTACTGGTAGTATTGATCCTATGATAAGTAATGTAAATACTGGTACACAACAATTTAGTGAGTATCTAACTATATATAAATACAAACCTGGACAACAAACTAGTTTTAGTACAAACGATTTGATTACTTATGGGGATAGCAATAGTGGAGTTATAAATACACCAAATTTTAATAATGTTAAAACACAGGTACAAGGTAGTGCAATATTTTATACACAAAAAAATAAGAATAGTTTATTAATATCTTCAGGTACAACCGTTAACCCCGACCTTAACTTTAAAAACATAATAATACCAATATCTAATCAAGGCAATGCAATGGATTATTCTGATGATATTGGTGGTTGGGTTGATGGTGAGGTTAAAAAAAATATTAACCCTATTTATGATGG
>Ga0070753_1001085_pt1 | contig 15653 bp, 13 predicted proteins | sample VirMetDEL_Aug_31_FD_77441 | JGI IMG/M metagenome (GOLD analysis project Ga0070753, IMG submission 77441) | Aqueous microbial communities from the Delaware River and Bay under freshwater to marine salinity gradient to study organic matter... | ecosystem: Environmental > Aquatic > Marine > Coastal... | reverse complement strand
TTCTTCACCCCCCGGTCGTGGCGTCCCCGGGCTGCCAACAACAAGCAGGGTTCTGTCCGGGACGATCAGATCGGGGACATGAGGGCTGCGTACACCGTCTATCAGGACACCGTCCGTGTTCTGGTCGATGCGTACGACGATCTTCTGGCCCTTGGCGTTGCCCCTGAACAGGCCCGGATGATCCTCCCCCTGTCGTCCATGACCGAATGGTACTGGACCGGCAGTCTGGCAGCATGGGCACGGGTTTACCGGCTCCGTTCCGGGGAGGATGCACAGGCAGAGACGTCCGAGATTGCGGAGGACATCGGGGATATTCTCCGCGAACTTTACCCAGTATCGTGGGCAGCACTCACAGGAGAAGCAGATGCGTCGTGAACCACAAGATTATATCGGAAGCAAATTGGCGTCGCAGCGGCTGGTCCGTAGGATCAAAGATTACTACGCCAATCGTGGTGTCCAGAATGTCCGTGTCTGGGTGGAAGAATTTCAGCACGGAAATCAGACATACTATCAGGTCCGCTCCAACTTGAGGTTCGAAGTTCCCCATGTCTAATCATCTGCCAACCCAATACCAACAGTTCATTGCCCTGTCCCGCTATGCCCGGTGGCTCCCCGATGAGGGACGCCGGGAAACATGGTCGGAGACGGTTGACCGATACATCGACAATGTCGTCCGCCGGGCTATCCCCGGGGAGGATACGGTTGTCAACAACATCCGGGACGCTATCCTGTCCCTGTCCGTCATGCCGTCCATGCGGATGATGATGACGGCAGGCCCGGCCCTCGACCGGGACAACACTGCCGGGTACAACTGCTCGTACATTGCCGTGGACGATCCCAAGGCATTCGACGAGGCCATGATGATCCTGCTCTGCGGGACCGGCGTCGGCTTCTCTGTCGAACGACAACACATTGCCCGTCTCCCGGAGGTCCCGGAGAAGCTGTTTGATGCGGAGGACGTGATCGTCGTCCACGACTCGAAGGAAGGATGGGCGAAGGCGTACCGTAAGCTGGTCGCCATGCTGTACGCCGGGGAGATTCCCCGGTGGGATGTATCCGGTGTTCGCCCGGCGGGTGCCAAGCTGAAGACGTTCGGGGGCAGGGCATCAGGCCCGGAGCCGCTGGTCGATCTGTTCCGGTTCACCATCGACATCTTCCGGAAGGCTGCCGGTCGTCGGCTGAACAGCATCGAATGTCACGACATCATGTGCAAGATCGGGGACATTGTCGTTGTCGGTGGCGTCCGCCGGTCGGCCATGATCAGCCTGTCGAACCTGTCGGACGACCGGATGCGGCATGCCAAGTCGGGCCAGTGGTGGGAGGGGAACGCCCAACGTGCACTGGCTAACAACTCGGCTGTCTATACCGAGAAGCCTGATGTCGAATCCTTCCTCCGCGAATGGACTGCACTGGTCGAGTCGAAGTCTGGCGAACGTGGTATCTTCGCCCGGTACGCTGCCGAGGCACACGTCGCCTCCCGGGGTCGTCGGGAGACTGGTCATGAATGGGGGACGAACCCCTGCTCCGAGATCATTCTCCGGTCGAACCAGTTCTGTAATCTGACGGAGGTTGTCGTCCGGGCCGGGGATACCCGGAAGACGCTGGAGGAAAAGGTCCGTCTTGCCACGATCCTTGGGACGATCCAGTCTACCTTCACCAAGTTCCCGTATCTTCGCCGGGTCTGGACGAAGAACACGGAGGAGGAACGTCTGCTGGGTGTAAGCCTGACCGGTATCATGGACAACCCGATCACCTCGGCCCCTGACCCGGAACTGCTCCGTCATCTGCGTGACGTAGCCGTGGACACCAACAAGGCATGGGCCTCGATGCTTGGCATCCCTGCCTCGGCAGCCATTACCTGCGTGAAGCCGTCCGGGACTGTCTCCCAGCTTGTCGATGCAGGGTCCGGTATCCATGCCCGACACAGCCCGTACTACATCCGGACTGTCCGGGGCGACGTGAAGGACCCGCTGACGACCCTGATGAAGGACGAGGGCGTCCCGTGGGAGCCGGAAGTTTTTCACCCGGATTCGACTGTCGTCTTCTCGTTCCCGCAGAAGGCACCCGGCGGGGCTGTCACCCGGAACGACATGACTGCCATCGAGCAGCTAGAACTGTGGAAGACGTACGCCCTCAACTGGTGCGAACACAAGCCGTCTGTGACGATCAGCGTCAGGGACGAGGAGTGGGTGGACGTCGGGGCGTGGGTCTACCGTAACTTCGACATCTGCTCCGGGATCAGCTTCCTCCCGCACTCGGATCATACGTACCAACAGGCCCCGTATCAGGACTGTGACAAGGCTGCGTACGATGAACTGCTGGGCCGTATGCCAGTGACCATCAACTGGGGACGGCTTGGGGAGTACGAGTCGGACGACAATACATCGGGGATGCAGACTCTCGCATGTACCGGGGGAGTGTGTGAAATTGTCGATCTCACCAAATAAACCTGCCGCCCCGGGGCCTCACGCTACCCAGTGCTGTAAGACCTGCCGCCTCGATGAGAACAAAGAGTACTGTGTCGGGTGCGGCAGGACAGTCGAGGAAATCAGGCAGGCTTACGAGGACTACAAAAATTCCCTTGTGAAGAAATAAGGGTCCGACAAAGATGGGGGTGGAGGTAATCTGCCATGAAGCCAACCATCCCTATCTTTGTCGGGTACGACGCATCAACTGCCGAGGCATTCCTTGCCTGTGCCGGGTCCATCACTGAGAACACCAAGGACTCGGCCCCGGTAATTCACCCGCTCCAGCACCGCAATCTCCGTCGTGACGGCCTGTTCTATCGCCAGTGGGACATCGACGAGGTCGGCCAGTACTGGGACAAGGAAGACGGCAGACCGTTCTCGACAGAGTTCTCCTTCTCCCGGTTCTGCACGGTGGACTGGGCCAGACGGATGGGTTACACCGGGTGGGTCATGTTCTGTGACTCGGACTTTATCTTTCTGTCGGACTTGACGAAGCTGTTCGACTACGCTAGAAAGTATCCCGACAAGGCCCTGCTCACCGTCCAGTTCGACTGGCAACCTGCCGAGGAGATGAAGATGGACGGGCGTATCCAGTCCCAGTACAACAGGAAACTCTGGTCGTCCCTGATGATGTTCAACATGGATCACCCTGCTAACGCCGGGCTGACAACACAGCTTGTCAACACGGCATCAGGGTCTGATCTGCACCGCTTCTGTTGGTTGTCAGACGATGACATCGGGGAACTACCCGGCGGTTGGAACTGGATCGAGGGTATCAGCCCAGACCACCAGACCCCGTTTGCTGTTCATCATAGCCACGGTCTCCCCATCCACCCGGGATATGAGACTTCCCGGTACGCAGAAGAGTGGGACGGTTATCTCCGGCGTCATCTGCGTCGCCTATCATCCCGGAAGAAATTGCCTGAAGGAATCCTCTCATGAGAAAGTATGTAGCCGTCACGTCGATGAACAAGGCAGGGTACGATCTGTACGGCAGACAGATGCTGGAGTCTGTCGCCCGTCACTGGTCCCCGGAGATTGACTTCTACGTCTGGTACCACGACTGGGACATCCTGTCGGAGCCTGACCTGCCCGGGACAGACGTCCTAAACTTCCGCAGCCTGAACAAGGTAGGCGATCTGCTGATCTTCCGTGAACGGATGGCCGACCATAAGCCTGACAACTGGCGGATGGATGTCGTCCGCTTCTGTCACAAGGTCTATGCGATCTCCGAGACTGCCCGTCAGCTTGTCTCTGACATCGACGACGAGACGGACTATCAGCTTCTCTGGCTGGACGCTGACACGATCACAAAGGAGGACGTCGATCCGGCGTGGCTCGACAGTCTGTTAGGTTCTGCCGACATCTCCCTTCTTGAACGGAGGGCGGCTGATTACGCCGAGACATCGTTCATGCGGTTCGACCTTCACCACAGTCGGTCGGCAGCGTTCGAAGTTCTGGAGGACGTCAGGGCTGCGTACGACACGCTGGAAGTCCGTGGTTACCGTGAATGGCACGACGGCTTCGTCTTCCAGCGGATCATCAATCTGCATGTCAACCACACGCTGGAGGTGGAGAATCTGTCGCCGGACGCCAATACCCTTGATGCGTTCCACACCAGCCGTCTTGCCGAGCGGATAGAGCATTTCAAGGGGGCAAAGAAGGAGGCACCCCGGGAAATCCCGATCATGGTGCAGCCGAAGGATTCTGTCCCTGACGAATACATCAGGGATAACATCATTGCGAACAACGAACTCATCGGCATGTGGGTAAGCCGGTGCAGACCACACGCACTCCCCGGCATCATCCTGTCTGCCGGACCGTCGCTGAACACGGAACAGATTCGTCACGACTATTACTACGGGAAGAAGGTGACGGGGACCAAGCTGCTCTGTGTCAAGCACAGTCTGCCCCGCCTGATGGAGGCAGGGATTGTCCCGTGGGGATGTACCGTCCTCGACCCTCGCCCGGTGGACGGTATCTCGACGCACGGTGTTCTCCGGAAGGACCTGTTCCGGGACATCGACCCACGGACCACGTTCTTTGTCGCCTCCATGACGGACCCGTCAGTCACCCGTCTGCTGCTCGACCGGGGTGCAACGGTTGTCGGCTTCCACGCATACTCTCAGGCCATTCAGCGGGTCGCCAATGATCCTGCTTACCCGCTCTCCCCCGACACCGTGTACATCACCGGGGGTACGTGTGCTGCCACCCGATCTATCGGGCTGCTCCATACTCTCGGGTTCCGGGACATCACCCTTGCCGGATTCGACGGGTCCGTCCCTGAACCTGCGGACTCGGAGAAGGAGGACACAATCGTCAGCCACGACGGGAAGGAGCGGGAGAAATACCTGAAGGTGAAGATCAACGGGAAGGAGTTCTGGACGACCGGGGAACTTCTTGCCTTCGCGCAGGACTGTGAGCGGATGTTCGACAAGGTGGACATGGACACTGAACTCTCCTTCATCGGGGAGGGTACGCTCTGTGCCGAGACGTGGGTGAACAGGAAGATTCGTCCTCTGTCCAACCTTCAGGATATTGTCAATGGGTATTGAGACAGCCACGTACAAAGTTCTTCAGGGACTCCGGGGTCGGGTGTCCTCGATTCTCTGCCTCGGATACCCGGACCTTCTTGTCGATCCTGCCGAGATCAGGGGGACATACACGGAGCGTGATGATGCCGACAAAATCAGACAGTGGCACCGCTGGTCAGGACCAGTCTACGACACAGAGGAAGTACTCCGAGACGAACTTGGACTACTGGAGATCGAGTTCGCAGATGTTGTGGCCCACCGAGGACCGGAGCGTCTGGTTGACCTCAATCAGTATGTCGAGTGGGGCAGGACCTATGATGTGGTTCTGGATGGCGGGACTGCTGAACACTGCTTCAATATTGGACAGGTCTTTGACAATATACATCGGGCTGTCGGCAAGTTTGTCGTCCATGTTAATCCGCTGAACATGATTAACCATGGCTTCTGGAACGTCAGCCCGACGGCGTACCACGATTTCTACGACCAGAACGGATACATCATCATGTCTGCCGGGGTCATGTACGGACATCCCGATACGCGGTACTATGATAATCTGAACGAGAAGGCCATGGTCGGCAGGTTTCAGCCGCGCAAAGTCGTGGAGATGACTAACCTCTTCGTTGCCGAGAAGGTGCGGGGGGATACAGGTCCTACTGTCTGGCCTGTTCAGCACAAGTATAAGGGTATGATCCATGAGTGACGACAAGATCGTGTATATCAACAAGGCTCAGTCCCCGGAAGTACAGGAGGAGGAGAAGGCCGAGGCTTTGCAGACTATGCTTGAGTGCCTTAAAGTAGTTGGTGACAAGGTACTTGCAGACGAAGTTGAAGGGTTGATCGTCATAACCTTCAACCGTAACAATACGTCAGAAGATTATCTGACGGGTATGCTTAATATGGCGCAGGTTACCCACGTACTTAATTGTCTCCTTGTCAACAATATCCTGATGACTCAAATCCAGCTAAAGGATTTTGAGGAGTGATGTATTAACCTCGACTTATCGAGGTTACATTCATACAGAAGGTACCGGCAAGATGACCGCAAAACTTAGTGAGGCGACTGAGTTAGCGATTCCGCTCAAAAACATCATCGGTATGCTTGTCGCCGTCTCTGTCGGTACCGGGGCGTACTTCTCCCTTGTTGAACGCATCAACATCATTGATCATGCGATTGCAATGTTGCAGGTGGATACAAAACTCAACTCAGAGTTCAGGATTAAATGGCCTCGGGGAGAACTTGGGTCTCTCCCGGCAGATGCCCGGCAGGACCTGCTGATGGAGGCTATGCAGGAGCAGATTGACAGGCTGGAGAAACGACTTGAACGTGTGGATGATCTTCAAGTCCGGGTTAAACTGGCAGAGCAGCGGCTTGAAGGAAAGGAGACACAATGATCGGCGGTATCCCACTCGAACTTATCACGATGCTTGGCTCCGGATTGCTGGGCGGCATCATGACCCTCTGGTCTCAGTCTATGAAGTCGAAGCAGGAGGCTTTCCAACGGGCTATCGACGGACTGGCTGCCCAGTCTAAGGCTACCGACATGGCCCGGCGGTACGAGAACCACGGGTTTCAGGTAACCCGCCGGATCATCGCCCTGTCTGCCATCGGGGCTATCATCGTCTGGCCGAAAGTTGTGCCAATATTCTGGCCCGAGATTCAGGTCGTGGTCGGATGGACCCAGTGGAACCCCGGCTTCCTTTTCCTCGGCGGATCGGAGGAGACGTTGTGGAAGACCATGACTGGTCTGGTTCTGACACCGCTGGATACTCATCTGGTGTCGGCGATTGTGGGTCTGTACTTCGGTGCTTCGATGGTGAAGAACGCAAAATGATACTGCTTGATGTGATACTAGCTATCCTAAAGCTGTTGTAATTTTATTAGTCTGTTAGAAGTGCCTCCGGAGGAGATTCTAGGTTCTTACCATCGTATCGATTTTCAATGGCTGCCATTGCCTGTCTGAATTTGGATACCGGAAATGTCGGATTCTCCTGAATAATATCTTTCCACAACTGCTTGTTGGTAGACAGTCGGCGAATCGCGGACCTGTTATACAACAGGCGTCCTCGTTCCCTCTTTGATCTGGGCATTGCACTGCGGAGATCAGCATCATTCATGATCTCGTTCATCGTACGTCGGTCATTATCCGTAAGTTCTTTAAGATCGCTGAGTAGATCAGAGATGGTCCCCTGCACGGCAAACTGTCTGGCAAGTTCCGCCTCATAATCTTGGAACAGTTTGTCGTAATCAACCCTGTCGATGTTAGCCGGATTCTCCAGCAGCGTCTTCATCCGCGTCGTAAAGGCTGTCGCACCGTCTTGAAACTCACGAGATTGGGATCGCAGGGCAAATCCTGTCGTTGCATCGATATCAAACGTCTCTTTCTTTACAGCGCCGACCACGCCTTTTCTGGCAAGGAAGGTCAAGAAATCTTCCGGGTCAATATCCTCACGCCGTCTGCCGAAATACTGGGGAGCCAACCAAAGTTCCGTCTCCGGGGAGAACGCCCCGGTCTCAACAGCAAACTCACGACCAAGTTTGGCGAAGCCCGGCTCTGTCAGGCGGATGAATTTACCAAGAGAATCCGAGAACGCATCATCAGTCGTCGCCGTAAAAAGATTCTTCAGTTCAAAAGCAGCCTGTGATGCAAGACTCGGATCGACAATTGGGCCGATAAATTGCAGCATTGCCGGGGCAAGATATTCGTCCATTGTTTCGTCGAAAGAACGACCCTCGATAGCCCCTGCCTGTACTGCGGAAACAAGCTGCATGATAGGGGCAAACGGGTTCAGGTAGCCAAGGTCATAGAAATCAAACTTGGCGTCCTTCCCGGTTCCTTCTTTCGGGAGAACGACAAGAGGATTAAACTTTCGCCAATCTTCCAGATATCCGGTCATTGCCTCCCGGATATCAGATGTCCCATTCATCTCATTTAGTGTGTATGCCGCCGCCGCAAAGCCCCCGTTTATGGCAGCCATTGAAGCAAGACGATTAGCCCCCGAAGCAATCAGAGCCTTGTTACCTGTCGCAAATCCTTCAACCATTTCATCTTGGGAGAAGCGCATCGCCTTAACAAAATTTCGTATGATATCTAGCGCATACGCCATAAAGTTACCAACGATGGGAACACCTCGCAGATACTCGGTAAACTGCGGGACACGACTATACGTCGGCATAATATTTAATGCGCGACGAGCAGCAAGTTCAGTCAGGATTTCATCTTCCGAAACTTTTGTCTTCCCCAGAAAATTTTTGATATCGTCTTCTATCTGGAGACGACGGTCCGGGGTATAGCCTTTCCAGATACCCTTCATCCGTTCTTTCTCAGAGAGAAACGTAAATATCTTTCCTATATCATCATAGGATTGATACATCTTACGGAAGAACTCGCCCGGTTTTCCGCCCCGGGCAATCGTATATGCAGCCTGTGCCATCCCGCCTGATGGGCTGCGACCAGACTGAAAATCAGGACCAAGACGATTCAGAATCTGACGCATCGTTGTTGATGTATTGGTTACACCGAGTCGCTGCATAGTCTCTGCAAATTCTTTGTCGCCTATTTTCTGGAACGCAGTCACAGCGCCTTTCAGACCTGACGGGCTAAAAAGATTTCCCATTGCCGCCAACTGAAGACCGGAACCAACGACGGCTCGTGGGTGGGCAACGGGAGAGTATACTGTCTTGCCAAGTTTGATGGTTCCTTGCAGGAACGACATAACATCAAGTGCACCGCCAAGAACACCATTCTTTGTTGCTTCCCGGATAGACGGGTTCGTCAGCGTTAGACGCAGCCTGTTGGCAAGTTGATCATCGACAAAATATTTCAACTCGTCTGGTCCGCGCAGTCCACGCTTTACCGGGAACGTACCTTCGTACAGGCTTTTCAGCTTACGAGCATCCGGGAGCGTCCCTGTTTTATTGAACAACAGCGAGGCTGCCTCGTCGGCGTCCTTAGCCAGAATCGCCTGTCCTCTCGATTCCAGTATCCGACCAACCTCGTTAGCCAGATGAAGCTGCGAGATAGGCTCGATAATACCCCGGGTCGTGGCAAACACCGTGGACGCAGGGTCCGCATTACGCCCAAAAATTTCCTGAAATACTTTCGGAAATTCTTCTTCCTGTTTTCGTTTCCGCATCAACGCGCCGGAGTATTCGTAATCTCCAAGTTTTCCTTCGTACATATCACGGGCAACAGATTTTATCTGCGGAATATAGGAGGTGGGCAGCGATTTATTCTGCGACAGAAAATCTTTCGGGATGCCGAACTTTTCAAAAAATTTATTGGTATCCCCTTCCGGAAGCAGAGCATCCTTCCGGATAGTATCGTACAGATCAGTCAGTGTGTTTGGCTTTGTCGCCAAGAAATCATCAAACTTTATCTTACGACTCGGTCCTTTTTCGAACGCATCGTACGTAAGTCTGGAGTAGAACGGATTATACTTTGGGTTCAGCTTGTCAAAGTTCTTAGACACGTTGTCGGACAGACCAGAGACAGCCCCTGCGTACTGCTGTAGTTGGCCGACAAGAGTTCGATAATCCTTGAACAATCCGGCAAGGTCTTTATCTTGTGCCTCAATCTTAGCAATATCCTCTGGACGTCCTTCAAACGCAGCCCGTAGTGCGTCGTTCTCGCCTTTTTCTGCAAGGTCTTTATACGTTGCGTTGTTTCTAAATTTTGTCTCAAGTTTCTGTGCACGGTCTGCAAAGGCAAATCGATCACCGGCAATCATCTCCGAGCGTCTGAGAATATCCTCGCCAAGACCACCACCGGGCTGAATAAGAGGAATACCTTTTTGAATCAAAGAGACACTACGATTCAGCGACCGCTGCATGTTTACCGGGAGTGCGTCGTACGCAGCCTTGGTAATCGCCCCACCAGCCTTGCCAACGCCACGGGCACCAAGCGCCAAACCAGAACCGGCGAGTACGGCGGCAGGTCCTTCAATTGCCCCGGCCAAAGCAATCGAGCCGAGGTCTTTCTCGTCCCGAATACCAAGGTCTTGTTCGACGTTCTGTATCTCGTTCTCACGGACGACGCCGCCCGTAGCCCCGGCAAGAGAATCTACAGCATATGTCCCCAGCAAAGCCTTTGCCCGGTTCGACAGAACACTTTTGGCAGTCTGTTGTAGTGCTACCTTGCCGCCAGTAACAGCAGCAGTACCAGCCCCGAAACTGAAAGCACCGGCAAGAAGACCGAGAAGGTTTGTCGGGTCGGCGACAGAGTACTTGAGATGGTCAAAGATAGCATCCCCGACAGGGGCAGACCCTTCTTCAAATATAGTCGGGAGTGCATCTACCTGTTGTAGGGCGTATCCTGCAAGAATTTTGCCGTTGTCTGACAGGCTTGTAAGACTGCTGCCAACATCAAACGTACCGTAAAGATTATCTTCAAAGTAACGCTTCGTTGACAGAAAATCATCAACAAGTTCTTTCCGTGTCTCCGGAATGTCTTTGCCCATTTCTGTGTAAATGTGATACACAGAGTCTGCAAAGAGATCATCATTCAGAAGTTCGTCATATGTAGGCATTACTTAGCCTGTGTTTGAGTTGCCCCGGCCTCTGCTGCCTTGCGGCGGAGAACTTCGTCGGCTGCTGCTGCTATACCACGCTTGTGTTGTTTCGCCGAAGTAGAACCACCAGTAGACGGCGGAATAGGCACTGCTGTATCTTCCTGACCTATCATCGGAATCCCGGTTCTGTCTACGATAAGTTTGCTCAGGCCGGGAAGAATTTTACCAATTTCAGCCGCCTGTGCAGCCGACACAGGATCAAACGCCTGACTCAGGGCAGACTGTTGAGAAACTAACGAACCATACAATTTAATCAATGGTTCATACTCAGCTACTTTAGCTTCCCGCATTTCTTTTTCAGATTGCCGCATTTCTTTTGCAACATCAAGGGCAGACTTCAGATTTTCCTGAGTTGTCTTTTGACGGGCTGCGCGTTTGGCAGCGAGTTGCTTCTCGTATTCAATGTCTTGTTCTGCCTTTGCACCAAACCCGCGAGTAATAGCCTCAACAGCCTGTCCGAAACGAGTCGTCTTTTCGGTAGGCTGCATAATAGCCTCCCCGATACGCTGTGCTTCAAGGGCCGTCCGATCTGGGTCGGTGACGCCGAAGAGTTGATATGACCATGATTTTTCAAGGGCGGCTTTCTCGGCAGCCTTCCGTTGCTGTTCCGCCAGTGCATCAGCAAGATAAGCCTCTGTTGCCTGTTTAATAGATGCCTGTTGCAGGTCCTTGATCTGATCCTCAGTGGTAGACCGACCACCGGCGTTAAGTCGGACAATCCTGCCGCCATTTGCCCGACGAACAATGGACGACAAACCGCCGACTTGACCTCCTTGGTTGAATAACCCTCCCACTAAATTGCCTATGCTCTGTATACCCTGAACTGCCTTTGGAACAGCGCCGAGAAGGTTAATGCCAGTACCAATAGCTTGTGAGATACCAGATGGTTTTTCCGGCTGTATGACAGTATCCGTCCGTCCTGAACCCGGCTGACCAAGAAATCCGGTATATTGGCTGAATACAGCCTCCGGATAATTAAGAGCAGCCACCTCCTGACCAAGCTGTGCCTGACGGAGAGCATCTGCCATGGTACGCTGCGTCTCGCCGACACCTGACAAGAGACCCAGACGCTGCACATCAGCCTCAAAACCAGATTGCCCTAGCTGGGCGTACTGTGGGGCAGCCTGAAGCATTCGATTCCGTTCAGCCTGTGCAGCGGCGATGGCCTGTTCGTACGCTTTCTGAAGACCCGTGGCTTCAATATCTGCCAAGTTTCGACCTAGTCCTTCATACGCCTGACTACGTTCGATAGCCGCCCGTGAACCGCGAAGACCACCCTCTGATGTTGCCCGGGTCATAAGAGGCTGCATGGTCGTCCGTTGAAAATCTTCGACAGCCCGACGTTTTGCAGCCTCTGTCACCCCCGACATGTACGGCGACATCAGGCGGCTAATGTCTACCTCGCCGATAGGGGCTGCGGCCATCCCGGCCATCTGCTGACCAAATTGGTAGCTGGGAGTTGCCCCGGGACCACGGGCCAGAGCCGATATACCTGCCATAGACTGTAGTTCTTCGGCAGAGAAAGGGGTCACCAGCGGGGTTGTCGGAGTGATATAACCCTCGGCAAGTCTCTTCTGAAATTGAGGGACTGTGGCCCCGTATACGGCTTCGGCCAGTGGCTTGAGTTCTGTCGCAAACTCAGGTTTCTGAACTGTCGTGGTGTCAACCATGGCGTAACTATACCCTTCTTAGCTTGGGCAGAAAAGAACCTCCTGCGGCGGCAGTAAGGGCACTCATCAAGCCCCCACCATTTGCCGGGGGCTGATTAGTATGCCCGTACTTATTCTGTCGTACCTGAGAAACAAACTGATCTAGCATCTCTGACCCAGCCCCGGACGAGCCGTCGCCAAGCTGGGAGACGACATCAGCCGGGAGGACGTATTCATCCCGCGACAGAAGGGCCGGTTGCTGCCCCTCGATAGAGAACGGAACAGAGTCCGACATGCCGGTACCTGCCCCCGGGACCATACCTTCGAACGCCGGGTTACCGTACCCGGTAGGCGCTGTGTCGCCCCCGTACGCAAGAGCAGAGATACCGCCGCCCTGTGCAAACCGTCGATCATAATGAATAATCTGCATTAAGTCTGCAAGGCCCGGAATTTCTTGACGAGGGGAAGTAATGTCTAGAATGACATTAGCCAAATCAGTTCGCACAACGCACTCCTTTTGGAAGTTTAGTGTAATCAACTTTTAGATAGCCATCGACAACACTGACAGCGTCGGCATACTTTGTTGTAAGCAGTTCGTGTGCCATTACACCAATTTTCTTTGGACCACCCCACTTGTATGTCCAACTATACTGATTCAACCCATCAATATTTTTTATGTATTTAACGTCTTGTTTTAGACGAATATCTGACCAGTCGTCACCAACATCCCCACCAGAATTATCTCCGCCACTACTCGTAGAACCTGAATTGCCGTCGGAGTTACCGGGGTCATAGGGACCATAATCTTGAGAGTAATCAACAGAGTAACCATAGCCACCGATCTCGTCAGCAGTTGTCATACCGGACCCAAACGCATCCTCTTTAGCTTGGGTCTCCGCCGCCTTCGCCGCTACATCCCCTATCGCCGCTGCCGTAGCCATTTCAGAGCCGCGCGGATTACCGTATTTATCAATATTCTGATTTCCAAATCCATAGATTTGCGTCTGTCCGGTAACTGGGTTATTCGCAGTAAATCCAAGAACATCAGCGATTGCTCGACCGACAGGCCCAGTTACCTGCCGGGCACGAGCATCCGCACTCATTTGTGCTTTTGCGATTTGTTCTGCCGTGCGTGTCAGCTTGTTACCGAATATATTCTTTGGGCCGGTGATTAGGCCGGTAATGCTTAGTGGGCTGGTAAATAGCCCTTCAAGAGCAGGTTTAGCTGCAAGTGCAAACGCGGACGTCGGGCTTGTCGGACCCAGTCCTAGACCCATTCCGACCGCCGAGGCAAGGCCACCAAGGGCACCGTACTGGCTCTCATATTCTGCGGTTGCAGGGGGTCCTTCCGACTCAGAACCGGCTTCCTGACCAGCAAGTCGCTGTCTTTCACGCTGTGTAAGAATAGCGTTAATAGCTTCTGGTGTTAATGAAATCGGGGCTTCTGCCAGTGCAGATGTAACAGACTGAGAAACCACCGGGGCAAATTGATTCGGGACAGAAATTTGAGACGGGGTACCTGCAAGTGGGTCGCCTCCAGAGGTAAGCGCGGAAAGTCCCGGCTCAATTACAGGACCATAAAATGGAAGGTCTATGCTTGGGAAAGAGGCGCGTGATATTGGCGGCGTCGCTACCGTATAATACGCCCCCGGATAGGTGTACCGACGACGTAGTCCGGCAAGACCACCTTCTGCCATTCTTTGAACAGGCGGCTGCGTCCCAGTCATCTGCTGACCGGCCCCCATCAATGCAGCAATTCCAGTCATAGCAATATTTTCCGGCGTATCAGGCAAGACAGATGCACCCATCTGCGGCAAAGAGGGGACCGGCTGCGGCTGGGAAAGCCCAGCTATACCAGTCATGCCGCGAATAGTGTTCGCCGCTTGGGCAAAATCTGCAATACTATCGGATGGAGAATATGTGTACATTGTCAGATTATATCCGTTAGTGAAAGTCTACCCAACCAGTACCCGGGACAAATCCTTGGTATTTGGCGGTTGCCCTGTTGTACCTGACTGACCCTGCCGCTGCCCCCTGTACGTCTGCTGTGTCATTGACCGCAGCAATCGTATCAGCCGGTGTCGAATCGATCTGGTCGTCCCGCTGAGACAGGGCAAGGTTCAGATTCGAGACATAGTCGGAGAGAATCCGGTGTAGTTCGATGATCTGCTGATCACTGAACTGGTTGAACGTCCCCAGAAGATCAGGATAGATAGCCATCCCTATCGTTCCCCGTCAGGCTGTATCTGGAGTCGGAGGCTGCCGTACTTCCAGTCGGTACCCCCGACAGAGGTCTCCAGACGAATACGGGCCTGTCGTCCCCGGGCACGGAAGTCAATCTTCTGAGTCCCCGGCTGAATCTGGTACGGACCCTTGACAACCTCCTCCGTAGCCTGTGGGTACCGCTTTGTCGTCATGGTGAAGCTGACGGCACCGCCCGAAGAGATCGACACGTCCGGGACCATTCGCCGGATCAACATCATCTTGTTACCATCCTCAATTTCAAACGCAGCCGACTCGATGTACGAGGTCATCGGGTTCCCGTCTGCCGTGTAGAGACCAGCCGGTTCGTTGTTGTACAGGTACGAATCAGACCCGCCGGTAATCACGTTGTCGTAGATGCCCTTGTCGTCCCAGACGGTGAACTTCCCGGTCCCGTAGACCCAGTAGTTTTCGAGCGGGTTGTAGCTGACGTACCTGTCACATTCTGCCGAGGATGCCGAGGGGTACAGCCATGTAATCTCGTTGAACTCGGAGTTAATACCCCCGAAAATCTTGTCGGCCTCTGTGGTGTTCAGATCGTCGTAGACATACCGGCGGACAGTACAGTCCAGCGTCCGGACAGAGCCGCCATCCCACATGAAGAAGTTCGAATCGCCCATCCAGAACGGGATACCGTTGAACTCTGCTGCTGCGTGAGGGCCGATCAGGCCCGTTGCATCACCGACATGCCTGAAGCGGAAGACGAACGGGGCACCGACATACTGCATCGTATGTGTCGCCGTGTCCGTCCAGATCATGACAGCCTGTCGGGAGTGCATTCCCCCGATGATCCTCGACCCGGTACCGATAGGGTTAGACCCGGCAGTGTTTGTCGCCGAGGCAGTCCAATCGTTGAAGTCCTCCTGCGAGGACCAGCGGACCAGCAGCGGGTCGTAGTCACCGACCTCGTTCGTGCATCCAAGGCTGATGGCAAACTGCGAATCAGGGGTGACCAGAATCTGGTTGTTGATCGTCGGGGATGCTGTCACCAGAACAGCCCGGGTCCCGGTCCCGCCTGTCGCATCCCAATGGTAAATCCTGCCCCCGCGAGGACAGGCAAGAAGGTCTTCGCCCCAGTTCTCCATAGACCACTGACGAATCTGGATTGTAATGTTGGACGTTGTCCGGGGCGTCCCGTACGTGGACAGGCCGTACGTACCGGCAGACCAGCC
>Ga0070753_1001071_pt1 | contig 15708 bp, 12 predicted proteins | sample VirMetDEL_Aug_31_FD_77441 | JGI IMG/M metagenome (GOLD analysis project Ga0070753, IMG submission 77441) | Aqueous microbial communities from the Delaware River and Bay under freshwater to marine salinity gradient to study organic matter... | ecosystem: Environmental > Aquatic > Marine > Coastal... | reverse complement strand
CTATTGTATTGCTTCATTTTTTTCACCATTTTTGTAGTTCATAGGGAAACCGCTTTTCCCTCTAAGAGTTTATTTCACTCTCCTTCTATTTAAGGTTTTCTAATTTGATACTCTTTGTGCATCATGATACTTTCAGTTATCATGCTCACAAGGATTAGATTCATGAACAAACTCTTCACACTCTAAACAATAATCATCCCCCTCATAAGCCGAAGAACTGAAAAAATCTCCACCTGCCTTTTTGAATCCACAAAAGAAACACTTGAAATAATCTTCCATCCAATTATAGTGATACTTCATGACACTACAATTGGGACACCGTTCATCCAAAATCCTAAAGTTCCAAACCTGCTGATGATACTGCACCATAGCCATCCTATACTACACTACTATTTTAACTTTCCGAGTGCATGACTCGCAAATGGGGCATAGGTTCATTAAGAACTCTATCAACGAGAGTGATTGAAGGCGTATCTCTTAGTTCTCCATTAGCATCTAATGGGTATGGGACTCTAATTTGGTCTTTCTTAAACCTTCCTAACTCGGAATTACCTACAAACATCTTCACAGTAGCCTCTCCCTTAGCAACAGTCAATGGTGGCTTCCCTTGTTCCACCTCACCATTAAATGATTCAAACTTCTCATTCCAAACATCTCCGAGCCAAAAGTCCGTCAAATAAGAAGAAGGATAGCCCTTCGCCATGTATGAACAAACCGTTGGGAAGTAGGGGTTGCACCAATTCCCTCCGAAGTCGGACAAATTAACAATTTTCGCCAATTTTGAAGTTCCGATTGCCTTTAGTTCTTTTCTCTCTCCTGTTTCGGGGTCTGTATATGGGACTGAAAAATCCTCAAAGAACAATCTCGCCCAATACATGAAAACAGGAAGATTATCAACATCCCATCCAAGAGCCTTCCAAATAAGAGGATAGGCAATTTCAGTTTCCCAAAGGTCTGCACCTCTAATCATGTGAGTAATTTTCAAATCATGGTCGTCAATTGCACCTTGAAAGTTTAAGTAGGGGAAAACCTTTGCATCCGAACTTGGATGAGGTTTGTATGTGGCTCTCATGATTTTCATATCCCTGTATTTGCGAGTAGGATGATTCAAAGGAGTTTTGAGCCAAACCGTAGGGAGTTGGGTGCTTTCATCTTCATCTCCATAAATGTGAGCATCAGTAGGTTTGCACATTGTCCCATCCTCATCAACATAATAGCCCATCTCAACCATTTGGTCAAATTGTTTCAAATTAACTGAAACAGGTTTGTTTCTATCGGGAGATGCAATTCCCTGTCGGCTTTGATTTGGGCTTCTTCCCTTAGCCTTTTCTTCGGGTGTGAGGTGCATTTGATATTTACTTGAAAACTCTCCATGAGGAATATATGAAACATAGGCTTTTCCTTCCTCAATCAATTTTCTCGCATAGTTGATATATTTGTTGCGGTTTTGCGAAGCAACATAAAGCGTGTAATCATCGGAAGTTCTATCAGTCAAGAACTCAAACTCATCCCGAATCTGTTCATAGAGGTGTGCTTGAGGAACTTTGTTATCGGGGTCTGTATCATCATACCTCAAAATATATTCAGCATCATAAACATTAGCATAAACATTGTTCGTGATAATGCCGAAAGAGTGTCCCATACTAAGCGGTCCATTCGGATTAGGGGCAAACCTCAACCGAATCTTATCATACTTTTCAGCATTCGGAAGCCTCATCAAACCTCTAAGTTGAGCATCAAAGCCAATCTCCTTCAAATACTTTTTGTATTCTCCCTTTGAAACTTGAAGCAACCTAATTTCAAGCCGTTCAACCTCTCTTCTAAGTGCGAGAGAGCCTTCTCGGTCATAGTAGTATTTGTAGTATTCAATCCTGTCTTGAATGACCTTTCTTAATTGACCTGTTTCCCTCCTTTCATAGTTTAAAAAGCCATATTTTGCATCAGTAATGGTTGCTTGAACATTTTTCAAAGCATCATTATTGCTGATGTTTCCATTGTGCTTTAGAATCTCGGAAGCCACAAAAAAGTCAATAGCGGTGGGAACATCCCCCATGTCTTTATTCCAATCTTCAGCCAAGAGGTCAATATCCTTATTCTTTAAGAAGGAGTCTAAGCCCTTGAATATGACTCCGACACCAATTGCCCCCAATATAATCTCTTTCAATCGGAAGTCCATACCTTCAATGCTAACCTTTTGATATTTAAACTTGTCGTTAAAATATGAGTAATCCAATGATAAATCCCCAAGCAAACATTGTGATAAAGTTCCCAACCATATCACGCTTAGGGTCATATTCTTCCGAATCTTCAAAACTATTCCACATCTAAATCACCATTTGTTAAAGTCAAAATCTCTATTCATCATGACTCCTCTTTCAATCAATGTTCCCATAAACCATAGGAACAAAAAAACACCGATACATGAAACTCCACAGGTTTCCCATAAAGATTCCAACATGAAATAAAGTTCATTTGAGAACTATTTAACTGTTTTCGTGAAAGGATGGTGGACTTGGCGGGATTTGAACCCGCAGTTTCTTGACCCGCAATCAAGCGTTTTTCCAATTAAACTACAAGCCCATGAATAGATGAAGAGGTGGTTGTATTTAAGGTTTCCCCTCCTCCGTTCAAGATTCAAAAAAGATACCTCTTCGGAAGTAATTCATCGGAATCCTTTTCAATGCACCTACCTTAATCTTTGATTGAATTGATTCATGGATAAGGTTCGGAACGGGAGTCGTTGAAAAACCACCGGGAATAGGAAGTTCATCACTAAAAATCCTTGAAGTAAATCTCCAACTACCCTCTCCTAATCTAATGTTGCCTATTTCATCTCCATAATCGTCATGCCCAATCATATACATTTTTTTCCTTTCATGGTTCTCAAAAAAAGAAAACTTTTCATCCCTAAAAATCTTTATTGGTTCAGTTGCAGGGTATGATAAAAACTTAAGAAAAAGATACATCGGGAGGAATCCAAAAGACCTTCTATCAATTTCTCCTCCCGCCTCACCCTGTATTTGAAGTGAGCGATTCTTCAACAATCTATCATTTGACAATTCCCTAATCCAATCATACTTTGTAAATAGATGGTATCTCATCCTATGGTCAGCAATCATACTGATGGCGTATTCAAAATTGCGATTCACAAAACACCTGCGATATATTAACGAAAGTAGTTCTAATGGGAAGTCTTGAACTAAATCAATCCGAATCCCTGTGTGAAACTCACAATAATCTTCAATCCATGCTATTTCATTCTCATATCCATAAAAAACTTCCCTACAATCTCTATCATTATTTTCAGTTAGAACTTTGTAAATGATGTTCATTATGTGAATAAAGGGTATTGACAAATAGATGGATTTATCCTCTCCCGAAGGAGTTTTGAATGGAGAATACTCATTCCACCCATACCCATCATCGGTCATACTGTTAAATCGCCCTTCAAAATGTTAAAGGTTTCTAATTGAGAATGGTGTAGGAGGCGGGACTTGAACCCACAGTCTTTCGGACCGCAACCGAATGTTTTTCCAATTAAACTACTCCCACTTGGTTTAGAGTATGCAACACTCATATATTAAGGTTTGTATTTGTTGTGGTGGATAGAACAGGATTTGAACCTGTGGTCGCTCGGTTATGAGCCGAGTGCATTAACCAAACTATGCTATCTATCCTTGAGGTGAATGGCGGGCGTGAGAGGAATTGAACCCCTATCTTCGGCTTAGAAGGCCAAAATGCTATCCATTACACCACACGCCCATGTAAGATACAACCCAATGAAGTTCTATTCACTCCACTCGGTTAGGTGTGGATATAAGAAAATACCTCTTATATCTTTGACCTGTTAAATCCTTCTTCCATTCACTTCGGAACTCATAGCCTCGCTCTTTCAAGTCAGCGATTCTTCGGGGCAAAGCCCGAATCTTATAGACGGCTTGAGCCTCAATGTTGCTAATGTTGTCAGCAACCTCAAAGTGTTCAATTAGCATTTCAATTTGAGTTTTTCCATTTACAATGTTCATGTTTTTTCCTCCTTCTTGATTATTCCTTTGTTCTATTACCCTTATTAAGTTTGCGATTCTCCACTTGACGATTTGAGGAATCTTCCTTCGGTTCAAAGGTATCTATTGTTTCCCACCGATATACTTCAGCCAAGCAACCCTCCATCTGTTGAGTGTAGGTTATCACCTTGACTTGATTCCCCATGATTTTTTTCTTTTGGGGGTTTGTGCAATAGTATTTTCCGAATGTTCCTATAACTCGGTGAATGTTCTTTGTTTGTTCCACCTTCAATTCCCCGCATTCGCAATTTTGGATTCCTGTTTTACCGGGAAGAACAAGAATTAAATCACTACAAATGAGGCACATATATGACTCAAAAGAGGGCATAATTCAAGATTCAGCGAACACATATTTAAGGTTGTTCCTTTCATTTATTTTTATTCTTCAAAGCAATTATTTCGGATTCTAAATCGGCAACCTTATCCAAAGAATTACTCAATTTTTGTTCTAACGATTGAATCTTAACATCTTGAAGTGAATCAGTAGCCTCCTGTTTATCACAATGGGGGTTTCTTTCCATATCGGCTTCATGCCGAACTCTAATTTCATCCATAGCCCTTTCATGTTGGGCTTGTGCTTCATAGTCGCTAATTTGATTTTGCTTTTCTTGATTCCATGAGTCAAGAGTTTTTGTAATAATCAACAATGCTGGACCGCCAATAATTGCTAAAATTGAAACATATTGTTCGGAGTTTTCTAAATAGGACATATCCCATGCAGTTAATACAAAGAATCCAACTGCGAGCATAACCCAAGCATAAACAATGAGCAAACCTGTTCGCTTCATTAACCAATCGTTAAAGGATAGTTTTTTCTTATCCATCACTTCACCTATTACCTTTTTTTTCCATTCCGTCATTTAATGGTTTCTATTTATGATATTGCTTTGCATCATGGCGTTATCTTGAATCCCAACCATCCATAAAGCACATCAGCCATCATGTGAGGGATAGAATCACATCTCTTTGAAAAGTGAATTACCGGGTTTGATTCGGCATACCTACATATCAATTGTTCCAAAACCACTTCATTTAAGATGCTTAATCCGAGATATGTTGATTGTTGAACTTTCATCCTTTTCGCAATCATTCCCCATGCTATGTGCGTCAAAGTCCAAGCATCAAAATATGGGAATCTTTCAGCCTTTGAAAAAAAACCTGTTTGTTTTTGCAGTAGCGAAGTGTTTCTATCTATGAAGTCAATCCCTATGCAATAGATTGCGTATGAAAGCACATAGTTTGAAGTCGGACTCAATTAGAATCCACCTTAACTTCATTAGCCATAGATTCAATTGAATCCTTTGACTATTTAATCTTTTCTATCCATTTCAATGTTCATGACCATGTTCAATCAAATGAAGTGATTCGGAAAGAATCAATTCACCAATAGGAGTCAAAAATAGAATAGCAACAATCGCCAAAACAACATAGATAATGTTCCTCATTCGGTTATCGTTTTCGGAATCTTCTCCCTCATGATTATCGGAGTGGTGAGAATGGTCATGCCCTACAAAATAAACTGCGATAAAGAAAATTGAGGTGTGAAATAAATTAAGTGCAAATGTAGTCCACGCCTCTTCATAGTAGGCAGTTATGACTCCCAAGCCATGCAAAAGACCATCAAAACCCAAAAAGAATTGAACTAATCTTGTTAGATATAGCCTAAGGCCAAACCTATCCAATAGTCGCTCTCCCACCTATATCACTCCAACAGTCTTTGAATAAGTTCAGCCTTCCTTCCACTAACGGGGAGGTTTCTTTCCTTTAGCATCTCTCTCAATGCTGATACTGTCATGTTGCCTAATGTTTCCTCAAGATTTTCATTCAAATCTTCAACAATATCATCAACCAAATCATCGGTTGCATCTTGAACCTCCTCCTTGACTTCTTCAATTACAGAATCAAGACGACCCTCCTCAAGTTTTCCATCTTCGGCAAAATCTTCAGCCAATTTTTCAACGCTTTCAATCGCCTCTTCCATGACTTCTTCAACTACATCGGAAAGTTCAACATCAAGACCTGTCGCCTCTTCAATAGCATCCTCTAAATCATCCAACCCTTCGGAAACCCGCTTAAGGATTTTTGATTTGTATTTCATCCAAATGGGGAGTGCTAAGGCTACAACGGTTGCTAAGGCAATCAATAGGACTTCATTCATTTCAGTCATGCTTAGAGGTTTTGCGTATGACCCATATAAATCTTCCTATGCAAAGGTTTAATAGGGTGTTTGAATCAACCTTAATCCATGTCGGGAATAAACGATTTTTTGGGAGATTTAGCATACAAGTGCGGAAAACTATCTGTTAAAACTGCAAAAGAACCTCAAAAGTCAATCATTGAAGAAGCACAACTTGAAGAGGATTTGCTTGAGTTGATGGCTGAACTTTGGGGCAAAATTGAATCCCGATATGAAACCTATCTTTATGGTGCTGAAAGAACCGATGAAGATAATCAAATCCTTAACCGATTTAGGGATTTTTGGGCGAATGGATTCCTTGATGAAGTTTTCCCATTGAGAGCCTTAGCCTAATCAATTCGGATAGTGTTTTTTGGCTCATCATCATCCTTAAGATAAACGGTGAGGAGAGAAACATTGTCAAAATCATCTTCAATGAAAGTTAGAACAAAGTAATACCCCGATTCGGTTCTCATATTAAACTTGACATTTTGTGATTTGATTGCCTCTTCCTCACTAAGCCCTTCTAACCGTATGGGGTTGCTATTCTTTTGTATCAAGTAGGAGGCATACTTCAAATCATAGATTTCATTTTCGCTCATGGACTGATACTTTTCAACCATCAAACTTCGCTTTTGTCGGATGGTTTCAAAAATCTCAAAAATCAATTTGACTGTCCCTAACCCATAGTTCATATAAGGTCGCTCTTTGGTTTTCCTTAAGTTTCTTTCATCGTCAATCTTTCCAATGAAGTCCAAGAATCGCAACTGTTCCGCATAAGGCAAATGTGGGTATTCATTAAAATCAAAATGTTGCGATTGAGTTTCATCAACTCTCCGCCTCGCAGTTGAGAGTGCGTGAGCCGAAACCAAAATTAAGTTTCCATCCTCATCATTGAAGTTGAACATTCCAAAAGGCATACCCTCAACAAAATGGCGAATCAATTCCTTTTCTTTGAAACCTTGTGCGGTTCGCAAATAGAAGTAGGGTTTTGTTGTTTCTTGAATCACAGTATCAAGCCTCAATGTATTCCCAATAGATGTATTCTTCAGTTTCAATTTTAATTTTCAAGTTGTGTGCATTCAAATCACTCATCTTAATCTCCTCCTTAACCCCTACTATGTGGGGGGAGTATTTAAGATTATTGTGTCGTTGCTTCTTGGATAGGCTCGGAAAGTTCACAAACACCACTCGGACAGTCGCTTTGTGCAGTTCCAATAATCAAATCATTGGCTTCAATGTATTCAACCGCCTCCTTTGCTGAAAGGGGAACTAAGGGTTCATTCCCTCTTGAACCCGACCTATAAACAGTTGTTCCCTTGAGTTGAGGTGCATATTTCAACAACAATTCACTATACTTTTCAATATCATAGTCGTTGGGGATGTTGATAGTTTTTGAAACCGCATTGTCAATGTGCTTTTGAACCGCTACTTGAATCTTCAAGTGGTCCTCAACTGAAATCTCATGGGCTGAAACGAATGCTGAAACATCAATTCCTTGTTGATACAAAGACTCAAAAAGAGGGTCAATAACGACTTCCTCTTTCAATACTCTTTCGTTGCTATCTTCGGAATTAGCGTAATACCTTCGCTTATACCCTGCGGCAAAAACAGGCTCAATACCGCTTGAAGTTCCCGCCACGATGGAGGTTGTTCCTGTGGGTGCAATCGTCAAAACCGCACAATTCCTCATTCCATATTCCCGAATCTTTGCTCTTGTCCCTTTGTTGAGGGTTTTACAGAATCCCGATTGAAGAAACTTTTCAGCATCAAAGCGAGCAAACGGTCCTCTTTCAACTGCGAGATAGGTGGATGCCTCATAAGACTTCTTTTTCAAGAAGTTGAAGAGTTGTTCAACCTTTCTTCGCCCTTCAGCCGAATTGTATTTCAAACCCAATTGGATGAGGCTATGACCAAGACCCATAATTCCAAGCCCGATTCTCCTCACATCTTGACAGTTTGCTTCAATCTCCTTTGTTGGATAGGTGTTCACATCAAGAACATCATCAAGGAATCTCACACCTACAAGCGTTGTGTCGGCTAATTTGTCCCAATCATAATCCGAACCATCCTCACGAATATGATTGGCGAGATTGATAGCCCCCAAATCGCAACATCCGTATTCTTCAAGCCAAATCTCTCCACATGGATTGGTGCTGATAAGAGGCTTATGATACCAAATGTTGTTCATTTCATTCGCCAAACCCTCATTCAAAACACCCGGCTCTCCCGATGTATAGGAGTTAAGAACAATCATGTCCCAAATCTCTCTCGCAGGGATTGAGCCTATCTCTTTGTTTCTCCACATGAACTCAATGTTCTTATCTTCTTTTACCATGTCAAAGAACTCATTATCAACAAGGACTGAAACATTTGCATTCTTTAATCGCATATCAAGTTCATGCTTAATAAGGTTTTTGTAAATGGTTTCATTGTCGGCTGAAAAGAGTTCAGTCAATGCGTTCAATTCATCAAAAGGAAGGTTAGGGAAAGCATCTTGGAGAGATTCTTTCACATTCTCCTCATTCAAGTCCAATCGGTTAAACTTCCGATTCATGAACTCTAAAATGTCAGCATGGTCATACCGAAGGCACATCATGAGGGCAGTTCTTCGCCCTCCACCTGCTTTGATAACTTCTCCTGTTTGATTGATAACCTCCATAAGTGAAACTGCACCTGTGGCTTCACCGCCTGTTCCTTGAATTGGCGTTCCTCTTGGTCGGATAGGGCTAAAGTTCATTCCAACTCCACCGCCTGTTCCCGAAATAATCAACATATCGGAAACTGCCTTCGCCCATCCTTCCCTACTATCAGCAGTTGGGACTACAAAACAGTTAAGCAATTGTCCTTTTGCTCTCCCCGAACCATACCAAATCCGACCACCCGGAATAAATCGGTTATGACTCATAACTTCGGTGAATCTTTCAGCCCACTTCTCTCTTTTTCCATTTTCGGCTTGAGCAACATGGTTCGCAACTCTTTGACAGGCTTGGAGGTATGTTTCGCTATCATTGATTGCATACCGTTGTTTGAAAATCGTTTCCGCAAAGCCTGTTGGTTCATAAATCTCATCCATGTTAATCACGGATTTTCTATCGGTGTGAACTACTATTTAATTGAATCGGTTGCCGTTGATAGAAAAACATCATGGAGTCTTTGCGATTCTCCGCATAAACTCAAAACCATAGCCCGAATCATCGTTTTCATCAACTATTCTAAATCCGAACTTTTGATAGAACCGAATCAATTCCGATTCGGTCAATCCCTCCGCATCAAGAGGGTCAGCATCCAACTCCATGTTCACACCCCACTTGTCAGCCAAGTCAGCAATAATTTGCATAACCATAGAGGCATAACCCTTCCCTCTCACACTCTTTTCAGTTTTGATAAGGTCTAAGTTCATATAAGGGTCAAAATGATGAAACTCTAAAATCACTTCAACTTTCTTCTCAAAAAAATGAACAACTACTCTTTCGCTTGAGCCGACATATTGTTTATCGTGAGAGTCAGCAAACCGAATCAAGTCGGAAGCCATGCCCTCATATCTTTCCTCAAGTGTGAGGTAATCCATAAAATCAGCCTCTTTGGTCGTTTCCAATAGCGTTTCCATAAGGGGTCGCCACCTTCAAAAGAGTTCTAATCGGAAGATTGATTTGAAGAGTTAGCACCCTTAAGCCGGGATTCACCAAAACGATTTGACCGTATCGGTGGTGTCCGTCAAGGATATATCCATCCGAACTGATGGCGAGAGTCTTATCAACAATCATAGAATCTTGACTGTATGCCCCCGAACCATCCTCTTGAGGGTTTCCAAATTGAATGATGTTGCTAATCAACTTCTCAAGCCATATTTGTGATTGAGTAGGTCGCAAAAGACCCACCGAGTTTCTAACCATTCGGGCTTCCACTATATCATCAGTAATGATTCCATCTTGAAGTCCAAGATAGAGATATTGCATGGCTCTTTCAGTATCACCAAACAAATCCTTCGGAGAGTAAAGTTCAGTTCTCCCCTTAGCATAAGGTCTGTTCACATCCAATTGACCCGCCATAAGGGACTTTTGAAATAGATTCAATTGTTCGGGGTCAATCACAGGCATCTCAATTCTCGGAACATCAATCGCAGTTTTACAGGATTCTTGAAGCGACTCATAACTCTCATAGAAGTGAGGGATATAATCTTCCATTCTCTTTCCACGCTTTTCAAACTCTCCCTTTGCATAGGCATAAGCCTCATCCACAGGAGTTGTCGCCACATTCAGTTTGAATCCACCTTCGGATGCTTCAAAGGTTTCAGCACTCCCCCACCATTCCGATTCTTCAACTACATAGTCGGGGCATTTTGGATTGACACAAGAGGGAGGAACTAAATCTCCGAGAGGTGAAACTTTCATCTCACCACAAGAAGAACACTTCGTTTCTTCAGCCTCCTTGACTTCAGCCTCATCAGCCTCAATAAGCGGAGTCAAATCAACATACCTATCAACTTGAAGTTTCTTTCCTTTGATTCCATAAATCGGGTGATACTTCGCAACGATTGGGGCTACACTCACAGTTGCCGTTGAACTTGTTCTCCAATCATAACCTCCTCCCATGTAGCCTTCTTGAGCCATAAAGTCAAATCTATCTTCAGTCTTTGAAGCCTTCCTAAGAGTGTATTTTTCGCTATAAATCCTTTCTAATTCCTCATCAGTATAAACTCTTGAAGAATCATCACGCTCACCAAAATCCATGAGAGTCTTTTGACCCTTACTCATAGGAACAACAGGACTTCGGATAGGCTTCGCCAAAGTTGAGCCACCCTGCTTCGGTGAGGTGCTTCCCACAGTTTTACCCGTAATCGGTTTGTTTGTAGTTGTTGGTTTAGTGGTTGAAGTAGTAGTTCTCGGTAAAGGTTTCCATGTTGGTTTGTTGTAGTTGTAGGTTGAGGTTGTTCTCGCAGGTCGTTTGAACTTTCCATAGGCAATCGCTAATCCTTTAAGCCCTTTCAATGAAGCGGTCAAATCGGCAACGGACATACCTCCCTCACGACCCTCTCCCACTTCACACTTGATAATTTGACCATCAATTTCAGTAATGGTTGAGGTTTGAAGTTCACACATATCCAAAACTTTGATGTTGTCCTCTTGAGCATAGTAGCCAAGAGCATCCACCAAATCCTCATAGTGCATCTCCTGTTCACAAAAGTTCAACTCATACATCATGAAATCAATTTCAGCATAGGCTTCAGCCGTAAAGAGAATAAGGTGGTGATTTGTGCTTTCAACTAAATGGTGCTTTGCACCTTCGGGAAGCAAATCTTTGATTTTTTCCCAATCCGATTCAAGAACTCTAATCACACCATCCTCATAGTTTGGGAAAATACTTTCATCAATTCGGGTAAAGGTGTCCTTTCTTGTTCCTTTTGCCCTATTCCCTGCCGTTTGTGGCTTTTTCTTCGTTGAGGTTTCGGTTTTTTGGTCATTTAAGGTTGAAAAAACTTGAATAAATCCTGTGTGTCTTGGAGTTTGTTTCTTTTGGTGTTTTTTCAGTTTGTTTTTAGAAACATACTTGTTTCCACAAGTTGCACATTGATAATTTACACCACTCATAATTCATCAATCCTTTTTCACATATTTAAGGGTTGCCCTCAAGGTCCATCTCCTTGATTCAACCTCAACATCTCACTCGCCTCAAGCCACAATTTAAAGTATTGACTTCTAAATTGAAGAATCCTTGATTTGAGGTTTTCAAATATCTCATTATTCATATATCCCATGAACCATGAAGGAAAAATCAACCTGCTCAAGACGACACCTAACAAAAAGTCATTTGCTTCTAATTTTTCCATACCGTTGATATACATGACATATCCTTGATAAAGTGTAGCCAATAGCCCTACAAGCAATTTTTCCTTAATAAAATTGTTGAAATAACCTGCCCGTATTTCACGGTCAGTTGAGCCACTACCTTCAAGTCCATCTTTAAATCTCACATAGTTCACATTTAATTTAAACCAATCATTCATTTGAGAACCCAATAATTTATTCAACTTTCCGACCCATTCCTCTTCTGTCAATCCCTCCGAAGGACTAATTTTGAGCAAAAGGTCAATAATTTGCTCACTCAACTCTTCATCGGAATCAAATAAATACTGTTTTTGACTTTGGCTAACTCCTACTCCCCAAAAGATGTTTTGCATCATAGATAGAATCCAACCATTCATATTTTTGTTGGGTGAATCATCCCAATATCTTTCTCTTTGAAGGGCTAAATCTCTCTTCAATGAACTTCCGATTGTTCTTCTTTGGTTTCTAAGGCCGACATAACTTGAACCTCCAACTAAATAGGTTGAGGGTTCACAAAGATATTTCATGATTTTTGTAGCAAAATCAAAGGTTTCTTCGTATGAGTATTTTTCGGAGGTCGTGTAATTTTTGAAGATTAAACTCAATTGCCCTTCAGTTAGGTTCAATCTCCAATCAGCAACAGGAATCTGTTCAACATCCTCTTCAATGTAGGGTTGGTTATTGGTTGAAGCCACCAAATAAACGGCATCATAGTTGAAAATTGATGCCGAATCTTTAGAAACATAGATTTGGTTTCTTGGTTCGTTATCTTCAAATCCGAAGTTTTCCAAAGTTCTGTTTTCAACAGGATTCCAACCCCACATCTCTTCAAGGTTTTGAACTCCGTTCCGAACTATGAACATCAAATCACTTCCTCTCGCAAGTCCCTCTTGAATCATCGGGAGATTTTCAAGGAAGGTTCTTTTCCACTCTCCCAAAGTTATCCCTGTCGTTTCATCTATGACTTCGGCATCATCAGTTGTATCAAACATCAAATCAATTTTAGGACCGTAATTGTTTCCATCTTCATCATATCCAAAATAAAACTTGATGGTTGTTCCATCTCGCATCAATTTAAGGTTGTTGATAAATCTTGATTTTTGGTCTTTTCGGGTGAAGCCATTCCAAAGAGAGTTTGCGAAAGCCGTTCTTGTTTCCCTATAACATTCCCAATAAAGAGAAATATCAGTCATGATGTTTTCAATTCCCAACATATAGGCATCCCTGTGAATCGGTAAATCATCTCGGAACTTAGGTGAAGAAGTATCATAATTTGCCTCATAGATGATTGCATTTGAAGCCATCCTATATCCAAGACTCACCCCCTCATTCACCATTCCAAACCAATCATCTTTTGTTTGTTCTCCGTTTGGATTCCAAGCAGGGATAAGGTTGTTTTTGTATGCTTGATAAACCTTATCGGGATTAAACTCATAGGTTCTAAAGTCAAAATCATGAGCCGCTTGATTGTTTTCAACCCGATAGGAGAATGACCTAAACATCATGAACGGCTTTCCTTCAAAGATTTGAGGATATTCGGGAATACTGCCTGTCATTGAAGCATTGAATTGAGTCGCCCCATCGGAGGCAGTAGGTAATCCTGTGTTCCACCTTAGCCTCCCTGCTCTAACGAATTGTGCATCATTCGTGCTTCCGCCTGTTAGGTTTGAAATGGTTGTTGAAAATGCCTTGAAAAAGTTGTCATTCTGCATATAACTTCGGTATTGATTCGCTACTGCATCAAAATTATGCCCCGCCTCAACAGGCATTTGTTTGAACAATTCATTAGCGACAAAGTTCATGTGCCTTTTGTATGACCTATCGGGAAGTTTTTGATTGTTGAGAACTTGAATTGGGAATTGTTTAGAAACTTCCTTGAAGATTCTTGCATCAACAAGATTTGGATTCATCATCAAGGCAGAATGGTCGTAGTTTCCATCATTCCAAAGCCATCTCAATAGCCTTCCTTTAATTCCCTCATTATTTTGAAGCAATTCGGAGAACTTTCTATTCTTCTGTTCCGAAAGGCTTGTAAAGGTTGTTCCCATGCCCGAACTCAAGTAATCAATCATTCTTTGATAACCAACAGAATCAATCGTTGAAGGTTGGATGATTCTCTCTAAAATCTCATCGGGGGTGTTGTTTGAACTACAAAATCCTTCCAACATTTGATAAATGGTCGGGATTGCATAACTCATCCGAGTTTGAATATCATAATCGGAAAACTCTTCGGGTTCAAGATTCCTATAAGGTCTATCACCATCGGGAGTGAAAATATCCCCAAGTTGAGAGTCTAAAACGATTGTTTCAACCGCATAAAACAAATCGGGTTCATCGGGCAATCCGTTGATGAATCTATTCAAATCTCCAATGTAGTTTGTTAATTCATCCCCTGTTGAGTAAAAATCATTTTGCTCATCCGAAAGGTATGTTTTTCCATATTTTGAAATCAAAGCCCAACAAAATGAAGCAGGTAAAAAGTAGGAAACTTCTTCATTTTTCACCCGATTATCTCCAATCTCCCTGCGGAAAATAAGGTTTGTTATTTTTCCCATTGAACTTCCTACGAATTGAATTGGTTCAGTTCCCATCCGTTCCCAATCCATGCCTAAGAGTTCTAATGACATATCTTCAGTTGAATCAACAACGATGTTTCCAATGATAGAGAATGCCCCTTCGGGAAGCATTCTTGGTTGAGATTTGTATGCGTTGATTTTCATTTGTTGAGGGAACACTAAAAATGACAAGGCAAACTTAGCCTTAGTTGGATTGAGGGGTAATTGAGTCATGAAATCAAAATAGAACTTCAAATCCTCCATATTCAGCGTAGTTCCAACGATAAATCTAAAGAGTTTGCGAGAGGTAATTGGTTTATCTAAAGTTAATCTTAGATAGTTGAGAACCTTGACTACATTCATTGGAGTTCTAAGGCTAAATCCAAGATTGCATCTTTGGGATGCAGGTGAGGCAAAGAGTTGTTCCCAACCTATGTCGTCATAATCGTTTGGATAATAGCCAATGAAATACATAACAGGATTAAAATAAAGTTTTCCTCCCCCAACACATTTCTCTATGAATGTTCGGGATGATGCTCTTTCTCTTCTTTTAACGCCCACAATGATTCCATCTTCTTTTGCTTTGCTATAAATACTCAATACAAAGTCTAACATTTTGTCAAGATTTTCTTGGCCTATATTCTTTTGCATCATCAAACTCAAAGTGTGTGAAATGTAGTATGCACACATACTCAAACTCGGAACTTCTTCACCCCAACTTTCCATCAAATCATCCATCATGCGGGTCAAATACTTTTGAGGTATGTTTGTTGGAGGGATGCCTAAGTTTGCCCCTTGAATGTCTATTGAGCCTTGAGGTGTGAACATCCAATCCAAACACATAGACTCCCAATTTAGCAAACCTTCAGTTTCAATGATGGATTGGATTTGATTAAAGGATTCTTCAAAAGATTCAAGTTCATCATTGTATGGATTCAAAATGATTTGCCGATACATTCCCAATATATCATCCGAACTCGCATCCACCAAGTATTGAGGCAAAACCTTGAGGTGTTCCATAATCCATTCGTATTTTGCATGATTGTGCGATAGCAACATACTCATAACTTGGTTTCTATTGTCCG
>Ga0070753_1001068_pt1 | contig 15737 bp, 19 predicted proteins | sample VirMetDEL_Aug_31_FD_77441 | JGI IMG/M metagenome (GOLD analysis project Ga0070753, IMG submission 77441) | Aqueous microbial communities from the Delaware River and Bay under freshwater to marine salinity gradient to study organic matter... | ecosystem: Environmental > Aquatic > Marine > Coastal... | reverse complement strand
CTTCATATAAAATCATCCCCTATAGCTGAATAATGATACACATAACCATCCATAGAACACCAATATTATCAACAAAACCATACAATAATATTGATTTTCTGAATTCTTTAGAATATCGTGGTTTATACCCTATAAATCACGAGGTCTAAAAATCAGTCAATTTTAACTGTTTGGTAACATTTTTTTTACATCAATATCTCACCATAAATATTGACAAAACCATTATATATCAATGAGTTTTCAAATCATTACAATATCACACACATTACAATAACCTAATGGTTATAATCTCCCAATTTTCAAAACCTTCCAAACATCATTAAATACCAACACTAAACCATCCAATTTATCATTTTGAATTTACTCACAAAATATCGTCCTTTTGATTAACTAAACCATTACCTATATACATAATCTATGATTTTTCACCCCTGAATGTACACACATATCGTCCACTAAACCACGACCTTCACCCACAAAAAAAACTGTATTCGCAACACTACTTTCTATAACATATTTTATAGCAAACCTAACCATTACCACTAACAAAACCATGGCATATTAAGAATAACCCACATTACTCACGATGAAGGATCAACAGCAACAATACAAATAATCATAATAATAACCATAATAATACAAATAATCACAATAATAACAATAATACAAATAATCATAATAATAACAATAATCATACAAATAATCACAATAATAACAATAATACAAATACTCATAATCAAGCTATAATAATACAAAGATACAAATAATACAAATAATAACAATAATAATACAAATAATCATAATAATAACAATAACAATAATAATACAAATAATAACAATGTAATAGTAATAACAATGTAATAGTAATAACAATAGTAATAGTAATAGTAATAGTAATAGTAATAATAATAGTAATAGTAATGGTAATAGTAATAATAATAATGATATCCCATCCTCGCCCCACCAGAATCTGACTGAGATAAAAATCTGGGGGGAGAGAAAAGACAGAAAATCATTAAAATGATCATTTTTGTGGAATGTATCGCAGTTTCTCGCTTGACATGACACTTGACATACACTTGACATGACACTTGACATTTGATTGAGTTACGACTGAGTTGAATGATATTTCAGCCACTGACTGACGAAGCGTGCTTTCGATCCACGGGCCATTGGCTAATGAGAGGAATTTGCTTAACCATTCTGCCACCCCGGCATTTGGCATCATGTTGTTTTTGTAATAATACTAATACACTAATACTCAGTAATACTAATACTAATACTAATACTAATATACTAATACTAATACTAATACTAATAATAATACTACACTAATACTAATACTAACTAATAGTAATAGGAATACTAATGCTTATGCTAATACTAATACTAATATTACTAATGCTAATACTAATAATATAGTAACACTAACACTAATGCTAATACTAATACTAATACTAATAGTAACACTAACACTAATACTAATACTAATATTAATATTATACTACCTAATATTAATACAAATATTACCGTATACCCAAACCCCGCCCCATCAAACTCTGACTGAACAAAATTTCATTTACCTTGTCCTTGGACTATCATTAATATGGTATTAAACATAAGTTCATATTAGGATTAAACTTATATCAAACATTGTAAATCATAATATTTCAAATGATAATATTATCAATAATAAGAATGCTAATTTCAATATAAATAACAAATATTAACATATCATTTTCTTAATTATTCATTTTGAGCTGAATCTGGGCCAAAGTGGCTATGGAGAATAATAATCATAATAATAATCTTAATAATCATAATATTAATAATAATAATCATAATAATAATCATAATAATCATAATAATAATTAAAAGTATTTATAATAATTCAAATTCAAATAAACCAATTTTATAATAAATCAGTTTCAAATAATATTATCAAAAAATGAATAAGTTTATAATAATTCAGATAATAATATCACCGCCACATTTTGATTAACCTGTCTTAATTCTTTAATTTATTGTTCATCCAATATGATATATTTCCTTTTGAAACTCGCACCGCTTACTTTTTCATCATGTCCCATGTCTGAACGAGTTTTGTATATCAATGGCTCCGGTAATGTTTCTTCAATTGCTTGTATCAAACAAGGTTGTTGTGTGTCAATTTGTGTTGGTTGTGATGTGTCACTGGTCGAAATATATTTATTTGTGTAATAAGTGATTGATTCTTCATAAGCACGTTTATCTTGTTCTGAACGCTGCTTTACTTGTTCAGAAGTAAACAACACAACTTCTGGTATTTTGCGAGACATCGTAAATTTTATATGATAGTCACACAATGTTTTTCTATATGACTATAAAAACAATTTTTTAAAACGGACAATAACTTAATAAATTCTGCTTCAAAAACAAAAAATGGGGTAGGTAGTGATACAATCTTATCACGAGATATGGTAGTGTGTTTACTGTCAATTCCATGTTGCGCCATGAAACTGCTTTACCCTCACAATTTCATCATGCTCAAGACAATACAGCACTACATACTCGGACCCCGGGTGATTGTAAAAACTACCTATCCCCATTATATTATTCACAAAGGTTTAAATGCAAAATAATTTAATCAGTTTTACCTCTTAACTCAATTCCTTTTAGGCATTTATTAAATCGTTTTTTACATGCTTCGCCTGGAGTTTCAAATAGCATTCCTATTTCAAGTAATTGATGTGCGATTACATCAATGAATGGATGATCATATTCACAACAAAATACGAATACTCTGCGTATTAATTTACCATAGAATTTGTATTGTTTAACAAAACTTATGAATGCTCTGAAGTCCAATACGAATTCATCTACACTTACGTTTAATCTACATAAGTATTTATCAACCATCGCCTCGTCACTAAACTGGTTTATTTCATCCAAGCAATTATTAAACACCGTTTTCCAATACAGTCGATCGCCTATCAAATAATCACTTAGACGATCAGCCAACTCTGGTGGAAATCTATTCATTAGTTTATATACTTTAGTTAATTTATTGTTTTTATTTTTCAAAATGTTGGTATCTTGCAAGTCGTTATAGAATTTGCCATACGCTCAAGAAATACTGCATCAAAATTATTGTTTCTTGATGCACCCAGTTTACACAACATGTCAATAGTATGCGGAGGCAACGCGATAACACACATGTCATATCTGACTTTACCATCTATAGTAGCGGGTTCCATCAATTCTCTTATAACATATTCCAAATATTCATGATAGTCCCCGCTCGGTTTACATAGTTCAGGGAATAGTAAATGATTGCAGCAGTAGGGGCAGAAATATGAAGTAGTATCGTATAAACGTTGAGCACAATCCATGCAGAACATGGTTTTACAATGATAACAACAGGTTGCTTCATCGACGATGTAATTATAACATATTCCACATTCACTTTTCATAGGACATAATACATGTTTTACGATGTATTGTAATTCATGCAACCAGTTCATTGCAATCGCTTTTGCAGGACCTCGTAATAATATAAAGCAGTAATCATTTAAAGATGTACTATCCAATTCTCCGATTAGTTCTTGTGCTAATTTGTTAAACCGTATGTTATTACTTCGTTTTATTATAACTATTGTGTTTTGATCCTTACAAAGCTTTTCAATCAAGAGTAGTTGCTGCTTAAAGTTGTTACAACCTGATGCTACATCATTGAAATAGGTGATGTTCACACTGGGGTATCTGTTTAAGATTATTTGTTTCAAGCGGTCCATACTGCGTATATATATATTATTAATTAGTTTTTTTATTTAAATAATTTTAAGCCAATGGACAAATTATTTTATTCTGAATCTGAATCAAATGGAATGCCATATTCAATCATTGTTTCACCTGAGTTATAATATAAATTTGCTTCGTAAGGAATTATATTTTTGTTTAGGTAATCCAATAACTTCCTTACAGATTTAATTTCTACAAGATGTGGAAATTCATCTGTGCTATACACAATTTGATGTGATTTGAAATAATCAGTTTGCATAAGTTTATATATATCAGCATTGGGAAAATATTTATCTACATCTACAAATTCAAGTATCAATGATGCCTGTGCCTCGTATTGGTTATCGTCATAATTTTTCAAATCAGAGTTCTCACCAAACCAATCTTGGAGTTCTTTGACATAAGGCTGCGTTGACCTATAAAATGAATATATAAGATTCGTGATTCCATCAGGTAATATAGGTGACAGCACTGGTTTGATACACTCAATAGGCAGAATGATGTCGTATGATAAATCTTTTATTTTAGATCGCTCTTCAAGTCGAGTTTTTTCATACATAATTTCTAATACATATCTGTTGGATGTGTTAATATATTTTTTCTTAGATCTATCATATTTGATACCATTCATATATTCAGTATAACACCACTTATACCTGTTATCATACGTATCATACTTATCTCGAAATATACCGTCATACATAATATTAAAGTGTGTTTTAACGTATTCATCATACAATATCTTCTTTTTTGGCGACATAGCTATATGATTTATTTATTTAATTAATTTAATATAATTATTTCAAATCTTTTATATAATATATAAAAAATAAAATGAGTTGTCAAATTAAATGCTGTAAATGCAATATTTTATTTGATAAGGAACCGTGTTTACGTCGCAAAAATGACCATTACAGAACTTGTAAACAATGTAGAGATAGAATGAATACCATGTACAAACAAAGTAAAAAGCCTGTTAAACCAAACCAGCAAGTGGTCGTTGAAACTGAATCATTTGAACCTAACCCAAAGTCTTTTAATTGGAAAGAAATCGTATTTGGATCAAATCCAGCTGTTACGGAAGATTCTAATGATGAAAACGAGTCAAATGAATCTGAACAACATAACACTGAAGAATCTGAATCAGAACACAAGGAGGAGTCTGAAAAATCAGAATCTGAATCAGAACACAAGGAGGAAAAATCAGAATCTGAACCTGACACTGATCAAGTTAACGAACCTATTGTATTTATAGCAGATGATGCTGATAAACCAATAAGTATACATGATTTACAAAAACAAATTCAATCAAAGGTTACAAAACCAATAGTTTTCGACATTGGTGATAACGATAAAAAAGAATTAACTGTTTCTGAAAAGCTAAATAAGATCATGGATTTATTAGAAACTGCAACAATACAATTAACAAACCAAGCAAACGGATATGACACGTCCACAAAGATTCTATTAGAAAAAATAAATTCAAATGTGCTAAAATCGCGAATAATTACTAATACACCTGACACGAATTTCAGTTCATACGAAGTAAAAGTAGATAAGCTTGCAACACGTATCAATGAGTTAGAAACTAATTTAAAACTATTCATTTCAACAACGATTGATGTACATAAAACTTCATATAATCTAAAACAATGTATTATAGAATCAGAAGAAAATCTAAAGAATGTTCTACAACAGATCTATAACAAAATATGAGATTTTCAATTTATAAACGTTTATTAGTATTATATATCAGAGCAATGGAAACTTTACCAGAGGTTTTACAAGATAAAATTAATCTTAATGTTCATGAACTAAAGTTTGTTGATACATTAAATGTCATTAAGCAGTTGTTTGATGATGATATTGAACTAACACCAGCTGATGATTCGAGCACAATTGCCCCCACTAATATATCAATATCAGATATAGAAAGCGAATTTAGTGATACACCTACAGAAATTTTGCACGAACGTTTTTTAAATATAAATGACGACATTGAAGAGGATGCGTACATATTTGCATTAAGACAGTTTGTTGAAGCACGGTCATTAATCAACAATATTTCAACATTAGAGCAAACTCAAGTATTTACTTACAATAGAAAAATCTTAATTGATTTAACAGATGATTGTCAATACAGCTTTGATGAATTGTTTAGCGACATTAAGTCCTTTTGTCGCCCATCTACATGGAAGAAAATAGAACAAGAACTGAATATAAGTATAACTAAAAAAGTATTATCACGGGCAGCGATGCCTCATAAGCACAAACGATATAATAAATTCTATTTGACAATGCACGATAAACCCCCATTTCGTGTGTATCACATAATGCGTATTATTCAAGCACTAAACATAAAAAGTATGACAGATCATATTTACTTAGAAGAAGTATGTGTAGTTAGGAAGTACAGAAAATATGATGTCATAAGACTTTTCTGTGGAAGTTAATTTAATTAATTAATTTAATTAATTTATTTTCTAAAAAATATTTATTTAATTATATAACTAACTTATAACAATGGAACCGATCAGCGAATCTAAAGAAACCGTTAACAATATGAACACAGCATTACCTGAAACTAAAGATACTAAAGAAGAAGCACCAATAGCAGTTGGTGATGAAACTAAAGATACTAACGCAGATGCCCCAACAGCAGTTGGTGATGAAACTAAAGATATTAAAGAAGAAGCACCAATAGCAGTTGGTGATGCTGAAGCACATGATACTTCATCTGCGCCAATAGCAGTTGGTGATGAAACTAAAGATACCAAAGAAGAAGCACCAATAGCAATTGGTGATATGCAGCTTAAATTAGAAGCGTTCGAATCATGGAAAGAAGTTGTCTTTGGATCAAAGCCCGTTGTTACGGAAGAACGTAATGATGATTCACTCATATCACTGACTGATGAAGACAAAGCTATAATTAAAACCGTTGAAGATATAATTGCTCCAAAAGCGAAGGCTAAAGCAAAAGCTAAAGCTAAAGCTATAGTTACAGATCAACCCGTTATTAAGAAAATATCAAAGGAATCTAAACCAAAGTTCAAACATATCACATTGCTACCAAATCAAACGCTGCAGATTAAACTGCCTGAAGATCGATCATGCAAAATCGAATTTATTTAAAAAAATAATTATTTTTTTTATTTTCATATATAATTTAATTACAATGAAGAGTAAGTCAATATATTTGGTTTACTCGCATGAATATAACGTAGGTTACGTGGGCAAATCATGCAATTTGAAACAAAGATTTGACAAACATTGCAGTAATAACACATCAAGTGTAAGACAATTTTGTGATAAGCATAATGTAAGAACCCGTGCCACATTTGATATATACGAAATCAAACAATGTAATGCCACTGATGCATCGTATTATGAAGGACACATTTATGATTTAATCGAGCGACATCTTCCTGATATTACATTGATAAACAAAAATAAGCCTAATCGGAACCCTCAAGAATCGAGGAAAAATTGGCGCAACAACAATCTTGAACATGCCAGGGCACTTAGCAGAAAATATTATCATGACAATCGTGAATACCGCATTGCATATAGTCAACAATGGCGAGCAACAAATCCTAATTATCATAAGCAGTGGATTGCGCAACATCCTAATTATAAGAAAGAGTACTACATGGAGAACAAGAACCGGAATAAATAAATAATAATTTTATTTAATTTTATATTATATAGAATATAATGACATCTGCTGTTATCGACCAACTAACCAGACCTGCTGTCAGTAGTTATTTATGTAACAAATATAATTTAACTCTCCAGGAGATATGCCTTCTAATATCTGATCAGTTTGCCAAAAAAAATAAAAGTAATGCTACTGCATTGCAATATTACTACGATAATAGAAATAATCCCGATTACCAAGATAAATTAAGAACATCTCGAAATGCTTATTATAATAACAATAAGACAAAACTCAAAGCTTTACATTTAGCAAAATATGCCAATGACCCAATTTTCAGAGAACATTATCAACGTTATCAAGCACTTTATAGTCAAAAGCACAGGATCAGAAATATTGGTGAAACAAGAGGACGTCCTAGAAAATACGCGGAATTAGAAACAATTAAAACAAGTGTTTCTAATTAACTATAGAATGATTGAAATAAGCGTCATTGGTTTAAACGGTCATATAACCAACTTACGTTTAAGAAGTACAAGTGTTGATAATATCAAACGCAGGATATATAAATATTTTAAATCCCAAAGTACCAGCTATGTTGATGCTGATGGTAAAATTAACAAATATCACATGAAATATCAAATTTTATTGCTAAACACTGAGCTTTTACAAGATGATGTATTAAAGAATGGAGATGTAATAACATTGTTGTTAGATAACACTGCTATCCAAAAGGATGTTCATAAGTTGGAGAAGTATAATGAATTTCTGAAACAATTGAATGAACAATTCGAATTGAGCAAATTGAACCGGTTTAATTAAAGAGATTACCAATTATATTTTTTTTGACGAATGGTTTTGTTGATGATGTATTAGCTGATGTATTAGCTAATGATGGTTGATAAGTATTTAATTTTATTTCCTGTTTTAATTCCTCTATTGCATCACGAAACATATTTGTCAATTCGGATTTTAACTCGTCTTTTATTTCAACCAGTGCTTGTTGATGGTGATCAGATATTGGCTTAAAACATAAACATCGTTTTAAATGTGATTTATATTTGTAATTAGGGCTGAATAACTTATAGCAGTGGGGACAAGTCCAAGTATTCAAACCACTTTGTTTTTCCATGCTTGTTTATGCTAATATATAATTATATAAATAATATTTGAATAAATAATAATATAATAATATAAAAGGCAATATTGTATCTTCAACACACGCTCAAACATCCACAAATTTGAACAAATGCCTCAACAAAAACGGCGTATGAAAAATAGGAAAATCAAAGGCAGCTTACAAAATGAACATGACAGCGATAGCAGTGATGATCTCATGAAAGATGGTAAGTTTTATTTGGAAATGTTATTCGCTGAACATGAAATTATGAAGTTATACAAAGAGAAGTTCAACATAGATCCGCTTACTGAGAATGGACACAAGTATTATACCGAACAAGAACAAGTTGAACGGTATGCGCAAAATATAGCATTTTGGCAGAAGTTATTGCGTGAGTATAACGAAGAAGATTTTGAATCATGTACATCAGATCCAAGATACTTCTATATTAAAATGAAAGAATCTGAAGTCAGAGTTAATGCATTTAGACGGTTTGATAACAATAAAGATGTATTGAGGAAAATCATAACCCGTCTGTTAGAGCTTGTTAATAATCAGCAGACTTAAATACATTTAATTAATTCCAATTAAAACATATTTTCTATTTAAGTATATAAACTATATAAGTATAGAAGGCGACGGTTTTATATTGCCATAATGGCGCCAACAACCCAACCAATGACACAAACTAATACTGATACACAAATAGATATTGATACACTGGCATGTCAACACTTAGGCATAAAGCAATGTGATCTGAACCGGATCAAGGCAAAACAATTTAAAAATCATGGTTATGACTTTAGATTGTTTCCAAATGTTGTAATACATGATAACGATTCGTTTGATCCTGTTGAAGTTGTATCTGAATACTTAAGATTTGATCCTGATGATTTAAGGGCTGTTAAAGATAAGTATGCGTCAGCCTATAATAAACGCAGAGAATGTGCGCGGGAATGCTATAAACGTAAAATGGCTAAATTATCAGATGAAGAACGAAAATCCCTCTATAAATGTAAGTCGCGTGATTATTACAGCAAACATGCTGATTTAGTAAAAGAACGCAATCTTTCAAAATATAAGAATGATGAAGAATATCGATTAAGATTAAGCTTACAGAGCAAAGATAAATACCAGCAGAAAAAGATAAAACGCATGGCATTATCAGTTAAATCCATTGATGATGTAGTTGATGATGTTAAAACTGATACTGATACAACTGGTGATAATAACGTTGATGTTAAAGCCAATAATGATACACATTCTGATAATAAGGTTGATGTTAAAACCGAAAGTGATACACATTCTGATAATAAGATTGATGTTAAAACCGAAACGAATACTCATGGGGATAATAAGGTTGAAACAAAACCTAAAACCAATAATAATAAAATACAAATTTCATATGAAAGCTTATTAAATTTTGAAAAGCCTGAATGCACGAAACCTTTTAGAGGTATAACAAAAGATTTACACAAATATCGAATAGACTTTAAGCATCCAGACGGGCCAAGACTTGAAATAAATGATATATATTTAAACAACGACGGCGTTAGATACGAGTATTGTGATTGGAAAGATTAAAAACAAACGTAATATTTTTTTTGCCAACTGAATTATTTTATTTTCTATTTAAATGAATATTTTTACTAAGATATAATAGAACTGGGAAAACAATTCGCGTTCATAATGCCGGCGTCGAAGCAAACCAAGCTAAAAGCATTTAAAGGTGTTGCTGTTATTAACAATAAAGGTACACTAATCGGACCTAAGGGTGGCCAAATTTCTATATACAAAAAAGATGGTAGTTTCACTGACGCTTATTTAAAGACATTAAACAAATATACAAGTCATATTTTACAACAAGAAGACTTAGATAAAACTGAATTATCGAATCGTCTTAAACAATTCAATATCATTAACGATGAGTTGAATAAAGATAAACTCAATGCGTATTTAAGTAGTAAAGCTCGTGATACCAGCGATGACCTAATCATCATTGATTATGCATTTGATGGTGATGATAATGATGACAAATACGGGTTAAATACCAGATTAACAAAAGAGCAGCGTCACTTTAGGCATAAGCATAAGATGAGGAAGATTGCAAGATTTATCAAAAATAAACAATCTGATTTTGAACAAGGTGATCACACTATACAGATAGTTTTTGAAATTACTACTCAAGATAATAATGATGGAGAAATAATCAAAAAGCCCTATAACACGGGTGCGATCCCAGTTGAAGGTGGCAAATACAAAATTAGAAAAGCCATTGAAAACAAGAAACAGTGGGTTATAGATTTAATTACTCAAGACTATAACAAAACAGTGTTAGATGTAAGACTAGATAGATTGTATATTGATGCTGTCAAACAAATTCGAGAAGATTTAACAGATGAACCGATGTATGGTGAACAACCTCAGCAATTAGAATTTTGCGGTTATAACATGAAACTGAAAAGGTTTACTATCAAGAACGCATGTGCATTAGAATATCATGTTGAAATGTTCAACAAAAAAAGGTGGAATGGTTGGACAATTGAACGACTCATGAAAGAACTTGAAATGAATTCTGTTGATGAAGGAGTAACATTGAAAATGTTAATACCATTATATAAGAAATATCGTATACCATACCATTGTGTTGATTTCAAATATCATGTCACATCATCATCTAATCAACATGATTATAAACCAAATTGCAACTACGCCACACTATTTTATATGATTGAAAATAATCATTTACACCCAATTGAAGACAAACAAATGCAAAACTCGTTAGCACATACTCAAACGAAATCGTGCAAAATGCACCACATGAGGCAACACACACAAAAAGAAAGAAAAATTCATGTGTTTACTCATCCAAAAGAAATATTAATTATGATAGGGATTATTCCTTATGAATCACCGTTTGAACAATTCAATATTGATGAATGTAAATCTGATATGTTTGTTTGTACTATAAAAGGTGCTGTTCATGAGTTATTTTATCAATGCTTAAAACATGGGAAGTTATTTAATAAAAAAGATTGTGTTCGAATGGACGATACAAAAGTATATCAGTTCAATATTGGCGATATAACTATCCAAGAAAACAAAGATTATAGAATTGTCGCTGAAACGATTGATATCTTGAATTCTGAGTTAACTCCCAAAGACGATAAATATATTTACCATGGTCAAAGCATTCATAGGTTAGCAAAAGAATATTATGACCGTAATTTTGATTCCGATTTCAATTCACAAATGTCACCACAAGTAGCAGATATTTTCAATGATCGAATGTCAAAAAACACGTCATTCAACCTAACATTTGAAAACGTACAAGCCGAATATGCTGTTGATTTCAATAAACATTTTGCAAAAATATTACGTGATTGTGATGGAACTGACATGTTTGGATGGTGTCAATATGCGCCAACCGATGAAGTTTCAGCCTATGACTTAGGAGAGATTAAAACTGGATTCTATTATATTGAATGTGAAAATGCGTTCCCGTTGCATGGTAATGGATGGTATGCAGATATATTTGTAAAAATGGTGCTTGAGTTTAAACTTATAACTAAACAAAATATAATATACCAACTACTTCCTAAAAATGGCATCGCTTCTGGGTTTTTCACTACGTTTGTTGACTCAGTGGCTGCAAAATTTAAAAACTTTAAACAAGCTCTTGTCGGATTTATAGGAATTCTCGAAAAAAATTATACTACGAACGAAAAACATTGGTTTACACAAGATAGGTCACAAGCAGTTAGGGAGTGGTTAAAAAACAAGGAAGAGGTTAGTTACGAAGGAATTTATGACAATGATAAGGATATGCATCGTTATCAATTTATGCAAAATGGTGAATCAACACAAGCAATGATAGACGCAGCGAAATCCAATAAAATAGATCCTATTGTATGGGTTGTTCACCGAACAAAAAAAAATAGGCTGTATAATAATACATTACCAATTCAGCGCAAAGTGTGGGATTTAGCTACTGTAATAGTATACAGACTCCATTTACAAATTATGAAAGCAAACCCTGATGCGAGATTGGTTCGTATCAAAACTGATTTACTCGGCTATGTAAATATATCAAATGAAATTGAAACAGATGACACAACATGGGGGAAAGTCAAACAAGTTTGGGACCCACCAAAACCTGGTACAATACACGATCCAGCGTCTTATGTTAGAAAAACCGTATACAAGCACAAGCCAAAAATTTGGACTATTCACAAGCGCATTGTCTTAGATGAAGGTGATATGCAATCAATTCTTAAAAAAGGTGGTTTAATTTTTGGTATGGCAGGTACTGGCAAATCAACTACATTAAATAAAATAAAAGATGCATTAGCAACTGGTTCAACAGAACAGTCAACAGAAACAACTGTACTCAGAACATGTGCTTTCACGCACAAAGCATCTAAAATCGTTGATGGAAATACATTGCATTTACTATTTGGCATTGAAATGAAAACGCGCAAAATTGATTATAATAAAATCAAATCATATGTAAAAGAAGGTGTTAAATATATATTTGTAGATGAAATATCTATGATACCATCGTGGCTATGGAACGTTATTGCACATGTTAAAGAGCAATATGGTTTTATATTTATTGGTTGTGGTGATTGGAAACAATTGAAACCTGTTGATGAAGAAAACATTGATTTTGAAAACTCATGGATTGTCAAATATGTGTTTAATAATACTTCTTACGAACTTACAAAAGTATGGCGGTTTAATGATAGTAGATTACTTAGAGATGCTCATGCAGCATCAAATGGCGAATCCATCAATTTTTCTGATTATAAGAAAGAAGAATATCCGCTAGCATTATGTCATACAAACGATGCAGTTGATGCAATTAACAAAAAATGGAATGATTATTACGCTGCTCAACACACGCAAATAAAAGAAGTCACTGGTCATGATAAAATTAAATTTAAACTGTATGCTGGGTTAAAGGTGATGGCTTATAAATCTGACACTAATTATGCGTTTACAAATTCACAAGAATTGGTTGTAACATCATTTACTGAAACTGAATTTGTAGTTAAAGATAGCAAAGGAATTGAGATGCGACTGGAGAACAAACATCTTGCCAAATTTAAACCTGCTTTTGCTATGACGGTGCATAAAGCTCAAGGATCAACATTTAACTGTAGCATCAGTATATATGAATACAAAAGCATGAAACATGATATGCTTTACGTCGCTCTTACCAGAGCAACAGATTTTAATAACGTCAACTTCTGTGAAATCGAGCAATATAACCCTTACTCTGGTTGTGTTTATTCATATGATTATGGTGGTAGATTTTATATAGGTTCTACAACAAATTTAGAAAAACGCCGTCGAGAACATGCTCAAAATATACGACATGGTTTCAAATTCACTCAAGCAATTAACCAATACGGCGGTTTACACAATTTCAATCATAAGGTTTTGAAGACATTGAAATTCAGCAATATCCGTGATCTGCGTAGATTAGAAGACCAGTTAATTATCAAATATGATAGTGTGAACAATGGTTTTAACATGAGATACAACGAAGTTCAAGAAGTTCAATAGATAATAATTAATAAATTAATTAAAATATAGATATAGCATGGCGATCTTAACATTAGAATATGGCAAGAAGCACGTTAATGTAGCAAAACAAATTGTGTCTGACAAGGTGATCGATAGATTACTTAAGGTTCAACTGGTTGATAACAATCTTGTCTTCAAATGCCAATCGAAAAAAAATTAGATGGTTTAAACGATGATATTACTCAACTGTGTAATCTATTAGAATATACTGAAAACAATTTCATTGTATATGAAGATACTAAGTTTGGACATCTTCGTTACAAGAAATACGACCATTCAACAAATCAGATTATAACTCGATTTAACAATACAACTCTTTCAATTGTCATGTTTAAGGACGGTTCCTTTAAGATCTTTTGATTCAGTTTGTTGACAATCATTGGTATCACATTGTTTGCTTGCTCCAAGTATATCTGCACACGTGGGACAAAGTACATAGCCATATTTATGATATATGCATTCACAGTTGAAATATTCAATATCTTCCATTATATGTCTATATATTTAATTAATTTGTTTTAAGATAATAATTTAATTAATGTTTGAAATCATATATATATATACAATCATGGCTGATAAAGATTCTGATAAAGATTCTGTAATCAGAAGCATTTACTATGATAAGGACGATGGATTTGATAGTATACTCGCCACTTATCGTAAGGCTAACAAAGTGCTGAATACAATAACAGTTGCCGATGTCAAGGCCTGGATGGACAAGCAAAAATCAAGACAAGTTAAACCTTACAGACAATTCAACAGCTATGTTGCACCAAAGGCATTGCATGAGTTTCAAATTGACCTTGGTGATTGGACACAAAGTGCTGCAGATAATGACGGATTCCGTTTTATGTTCCTGGCGATTGACATCTTCTCTAAAGTTATTCATTGCGTCCCAATTAAAGACAAAAAGCCACCTGAATCGATTAGAGCATTCAATGAAGTATTAGATAAAATTGGAGTACCACAGCAAATTATGTCAGATAGAGAAGGAGCATGGGAATCAACAGAATTTATTAAATTATTGAATAAGCACAAAATCAAACAAATAATAAGTTCAACACCACCCCCTTTCTCTGAACGTGCTGTGCAAGAGATTAAGAATATGATACACACGAGGTTGGAAGGTTTAGGTCTTAAAAAAGAAAATTGGATTGAAATGCTTGGTCCAGTCTTGAAGAAGTATAATAATCGAGTTCACGGAACTACTGGACTCAGCCCTAATGAGGCACGTAAAGATGATAACACTATGCAAGTCTATATTAATATTAGACAAAAGGCACAATTCAAGCGTAAATACCCCACGCTTAGTATTCACGATTCTGTGAGGACTTGGGTTAAAGCCGGAAGCTTCAAAAAAGGACACGAATCCCGCTGGTCAAAAGATGTTTATAAAATTATGTTTATTAAAGATAATCAGTATTTAATCAATGATCATAGACGGCGTGTGTACAATCGCTGGGAATTGCTCAAAATTGATGATGTGCAAGATAAGGATTCTATGTGATATTATTATCTGAATTATTATAAACTTATTCATTTTTTTGATAATATTATTTGAAACTGATTTATTATAAAATTGGTTTATTT
>Ga0070753_1001065_pt1 | contig 15749 bp, 10 predicted proteins | sample VirMetDEL_Aug_31_FD_77441 | JGI IMG/M metagenome (GOLD analysis project Ga0070753, IMG submission 77441) | Aqueous microbial communities from the Delaware River and Bay under freshwater to marine salinity gradient to study organic matter... | ecosystem: Environmental > Aquatic > Marine > Coastal... | reverse complement strand
TAAGTCCTTGGGTACTGCCTTTGTCTTTCTAGTGTACTGTCTCGCCAGTCAGCAGCTTTCCGCATCCCGATTGCAACTTCACCTGTAACAAATTACTTGTGTTTAGTGTTTGTATTTGAGAGTATAGTACCATATAATTAGCACTACGCAAACATCTACAGGAAGATAGTTTTTTATGGTCGAAACATCACACAATGTAATCTGTATAGCAGAGGGTTGTAGGAAAAAATTAACAGGTAAACAGCGTAAATTTCACTCTTCTACCTGCCAAAAAAGACAGTTTGCAAGAGATTCGAGACATAACAAGAAAGCTGAACAAAAACCTATTAACATAGAACGTAAGTCTGACGAGGGCGATTATGCTAGCGTTAGACGAGGTCAATATTATCGAGCTTTCGTAAGCGAGGGAATAGCTGACCAAGTTGCAACAGGCGATATGACGGTAGCACACGCTGCTTCCCTCCTTGGCTGCACCTCTGCTACTGTCAGTCGCATGCTCGCTGCCTACAAGATTGATACTAAAAACTCTGTAGCTGCCGAAGACTGGGAGTTATCAGCTGACGCTAAAGAAGCATTAGAAAATTTCGCAACCTTCCGACAAAAATACTTCCGAACCGAACTAGGTAAGCAGTATGACACCGCGCCTTTTCATACTAACTGGATAAATAACATTATAGATAGTATAGAAAACGGTAAAGAACTTTTAATCTTAAGCCCCCCTAGACATGGAAAGACTGAACTGTTAATACACTTTGCTGTATATCAGATATGCAAGAACCCTAACACACGTATCATGTGGGTAGGTGGAAACGAAGATATAGCTAAGAATGCCCTTAGCGCAGTCCTAGACGTGCTTGACACAAACGAAGAACTCAGAGATGCATATTGTATGCCAGGTACATCTTTTAAGCCAGATAACCGCTCTGGTAAGAACTGGTCACAGAATCAATTTACTGTAGGCACTCGTACAGTTGCAGGTATTAAGTCACCGACAATGGTAGCTGTAGGTAAGGGTGGAAAGATTCTATCACGTGACTGTGACATAATTATTGCTGACGATATTGAGGACCACCAAACTACACAACAACCTGGTGCAAGAGAAAGTACTAGACAATGGTGGACTACAACATTGTCAAGTCGTAAAGAGGAACACACAGCTGTAATTGTAATTGGGTCAAGACAACACCCTGATGATTTGTATAATCATTTACTTGAATCAGATAACTTTACTAGCATTGTAGAAACTGCACACAAGTTAGATTGTCCAATACCAGAACACTTAGAAGATGAACATATTGATTGTATGTTATGGTCAAACAAAAGAACGTTTAAATGGTTAATGTCTAGGTTACATTCTGCTGAATCTACAGGTGGTAGGCAGACATTTGAAATGGTTTACTTTAATCAAGCATACGTAGAAGGTACGCAAATATTTACTATGAATGTAATTGACCAATGTATGCGACCAGACTTAGTACTAGGACAAGTATATAAAAACTTATACTTAGTAGCTGGACTTGACCCTGCATCATCAGGGTATCAAGCATCAGTGCTATGGGGTATAGACCAATACCGTGGTGAGTTATATCTAGTTGACCTAGAAAACAGAAGAGGTGGAGGTATTAGAGCTGCCTTAGACCAAATGGCTGAATGGGCGCATCAATACGATTGTAGACATTGGATAGTAGAAGAAAATGGTTTTCAAACAGCTATACGTCAAGATGCTGCAATAAAAGAATTTACACTACGTAGTGGTATAACAGTACAAGGACACTTGACTGGTAAAAACAAACACGACCCACTATATGGTGTAGGTGCCATGGCAGATTTGTTCGAAGATAAAAGAATACATCTACCTACTGGTGATGGGGAAAGTAGTGCAAAAGTACAGAAATTTAGACAACAACTGTTATACTTTGATGGAAAACCTGTTTCTAAAAGAAACAAAGAGAAAACTGATATAGTTATGGCTAGTTGGTTTCCGATGAAAGTTTTTAGACGTATGCAAAAAGAACATACTGCTGACATGGGATTAGACTATAATCCTAGTTATGGAGATTACAAGATGACCGATACAAATGAGGCACCATGGGCATAGAAAACCTAGATACAAAAACATATCAAGAAATAGTTAGAAATGCTTCTGAACTTACATCAGGTAAATTAGTACAAGAACGTCAAGTACAGAAAGCTAGAATAAAAGCAATTCTTAATGGTGGTGCTGATGGTATTAAAGCTTTACTAGGTAACACTATGGAAACCTCTGATGCTGATTTATTACCAGCTCCTAACATGTTGCAGTCTGGTATTGACAGACTTGCACAAAAGATTTCAGGTATACCTCAAGTACGAGTAGATGTACCTAACGATAATGATTCTACTAGAAGTAAACTACGTGCAGAAAAATTAGAACGTATTGTTTCTAACTATGATGAAAAGCAAGGGTTACTTTCACAGTTGCAACAAGCATCTAGGTGGTTACCTGGTTATGGTTACTGTGCTTGGGTAGTAACAACAAAGAGAGATGTTAATGGTTACTTTTATCCATCAGCAGAACTTAGAGACCCTTACGATACATTCCCAGGAAACTTTGGACCTGACCAACAACCAAGAGAAATGGCTGTTATTAGACGTGTGCCTAGATATAAACTTGCACAAATATATCCTGAGTTTGCTGCAGAAATACTTAAACAAGATGATGATGAAGGTGATGAGCTTAATGGTGACTTAGCTGCACCTTTTATGTCTTATGAAAACAACAGAGAACAAGGTTGGGAAGATAACACATACTCAGGTGTAAGAATTATTGAATACTATGACATGGGTGGTACTTATGTAGTATTCCCAGAACGTAATATGATTCTTGACTTTATACCAAACGTATTATCTACACCACCGTTTGTCTTTATGAAGAAAGTTTCTTTTGACCAACTTAAAGGTCAATACGACCACGTAATAGGTTTAATGGCAATGATGGCAAAGATTAACATTATGTCAGCAATTGCTATGGAAGATAGCGTATTTACAGAAACCAACATATCAGGAGAGATAGAATCTGGACAATACAGAAAAGGTAGATTTGCAGTAAACTATCTAGCTCCAGGTACGCAGGTTTCTAAACCAATGAACAATATTCCGTATCAGTTGTTTCAACAAATAGATAGATTAGAACGACAGTTACGTATGGTTGGTGGATACCCAGTTACTGATGATTCACAGTCACCTAACTCTTTTGTTACTGGTGCTGGTTTATCAGAGTTGAACTCCACTATGTCATTAATGATTAGTGAATATAGAGATATAATAAAAACAGCAGTAACACAAATGGATGCTAAGAGATTAGAAATGGATGTAATTCTTTCTTACTCACAAGGTATATCTAAAAAACCTATGGCTGGTTATTTTAACGGTTCTGCATTTTCTGAAAATTATGCACCATTAGCTGATATAGGTGGAGATTATAGAACAAGACGTATCTATGGTGTTATGGCTGGATTTGATGAACCACAGAAAATTGTTACTGGTTTGCAATTATTACAAGCTGGTGTTATAGACGTAGAGACTTTGCAAGATAATATTGATGGTCTTGAGAATATAGCAAAAGTACAAGAACGTATAAGAAAAAATAAAGCAGAAGGTGTATTGTTTGACAGTATATTAGCTAGGTCTGCACAAGGAGATGCTCAAGCAACTATGGCTGCCATAGCTATTTATGAGTATCCTTCTAGCATTACAGAAATAATGAAGCAGTTCTACACACCACAGGAACCACAGATGTCTCCTGAAGAAGAAGCTATGATACAACAACAAATGATGCAACAGCAGATGGGTGGACAAAATGTACCAACAATGGCTCAAGCATTTGGAATGTAAAGTGCAAGAATATTTTGATACAGAATTTTGGGATTTAGTGTATAAAACATACGGTGTACAAGATGAATTAGATATTTTATCTGAATCAGTTACACAAATAATACAACCAATAGAAGGCATGATAATTTTAATTACAAAGGATTTTAATAATGGCAAAAAATCGTAGAGGCGGATATAGACAACCAAATAAACCAGCTGCTGTAGCTACACCACAAGGTGGGCAAAGAACAGATGGCGGTCCTGGTAGTTCTAAACAACCTTTAAGAAGATTACCTGATGCTGATTATGGAGCAAACAAAGCTTTTGTTGAACAACAACAAGCCGCTCCCCTACCAGTTCAACAGGGTATTCCTACTGCACCTAACGTATTTGCACCTACTGAAAGACCTGGAGAACCTGCTACACAAGGATTGCCGATAGGGGATGGGGCAGGACCACAACAGCAAATAGCTGATAACACTGATGCAATATTACAAGCTTTGTATCAAATAAACCCTACACCAACATTATTAGAAATCATTAACAATAGGAACATTTAAAAATGTTACTAGGAGATAGAAATGAGTATTATGATGTACTCAATGCTAGAAGACAACTAGAGTTACAAGCTTTACAGTATGGTTCTGTATTTAAAGAAAATCCAGAACAATTACTTAATAACTTAGAAAAATATCCTTCTGAATTAGACACAGGTACTGCATTAGGTTTAGGTTTATTAGGAATACCACCTGAGTATCAAGCTGTTGCTGAAATAGCTCAAGAAAGTAAAACAAGTAAAATTTACAATGAAGCTAAGTTATGGAAACAATTACAACAAGAATTTCAATTTGACCATGTAGAAGACAATATGAAGATGTCTTTTGGTGATTTGTTAACAGGTGGTCTTATGCCAGGTGGAGCTAAACCAGGTGATGTTCAATACGGTGTATGGGCATTTGCTGCTTTAGATGCATTTTTTCAAACATTTGGACCATCAGGAAAATGGTCTGTTATTGCTAGTGGTGTAAATGCTTTAGCACCAGGTCAACCTATGAAAGTAGGTAGGTCACAAGCATATCTTAGAGATTTACGTGAATACGATAAACTATTACAAAAAGGTTATACCTCACAAAAAGCACAAGATATGTTGCAAATAGATTTAAGTGGTACAAAAGTCGAAGGTTTAGGACAAGAACTAGGAACTTTAAGTGAACTTAAACAACAAATAGACATGATAAGTGAAGCACACAATATGGGTGGAGAACCTGTACTTGCTGCTATGTTTAGAGCTGTAGCTAATGGAGAACCATTAAATTTTGATAGAGCTACTAAAATTACATTAGAATCTGTTAAAGCAGAAAAAACACCTTACTATGTAAAACTAACTAATGAATATGGTATGTCACCAGATGAAGCTAGAAACTTCATTTATAAAAACATAGGAACACCTTTAGCAGGGTCTTATGATGCACAAACAGGTGAAAGTAAATATGCATTTAACGAAGATGGTAATATAAGTTACACATCTTCTTATAATCCAAACAAAGTAAATTTTTATGCTGGTAGGGCTAGACAAAGATTTTTCTGGGCAGGACAATCAGAACAAGATTATTACAGACCTGAATGGGCAGATAGAGATTTATTACTAGAATACTCACCAGGCAGGGTTACTGCAGCAGAAGTTTTTGCACCAGGTTCTAAATCGTTTGATATACTATCAGGTTTAACTGATGCTAGTTATCAGCTTTTACCAGAAATATTTGCTGGTAGAGGAGTTAGAGGTGTTAAAAATTTACAAAAAGGTTTACGTAGAGTAAATCCTGTTATGGAAGCAATAGAACAAGGTACTCTTGTTAAAGGTAAAGGTGGTCTTAGGAAAGTTAAATTAGATTCTAAAAGTTTAGCTGACAATGTATTAGATGAAGTAGGTCCAATTATTGATGGAGCTACAGGAGATGGTAACTTAAATAAAGTAACAGACAGTGTTGGTAGATTAATTACTAATAAAAATAGTAATAAAGACATATCTCAAACTAAAAAAGCTTTTAAAAAACTTAAAAAAGAAAATACTCTTTTTGGTAGAGTGCCTAGATTTTATCAAACAACTAAACAAGATATATTAAATCAACCTACAAACGTAGAGTTTTTTAAAGCTATAGCTGAAGAAGATAATTTATATTTATTAAATACAAATCCAATCACAAAACATTTACCTGCACAAGTTAAATCAGATTTAACAAAGATAGATGATTGGCAAACTGTACAAAAAGTTTTCGACCAAATGATTTCTACTGGATATACCATTGTAAATGATGTAGGACAAAATGTACCATATACCCTTCCTGGTAAAATATTACCAAAGACAGGTTCTCTTACTATTAATAAATTTTTACAATCATCTGGTATAAATCCTAATGCTTCATATAGAACATTTGGTAGCTGGGCAGGAGAAAAGTCTAGAAAAGTTAGACAAGGTGTATTTCCTTTAAGACGTAAAAATAAAAACCCACAAAAACTTGTAGAAGTAGGTAGAGAAGCTGTAGTAGACACAATGGATGCTGTAGCAGATAAAGCAAGTGCAATTGCTAAGCTAGAAAATGTTACACCTGATTATGCCTTAGAAGCTATAGGCAAATTAGATTTACCTAAATTTGAAAAATATTTAGGTTTTAGTTCTAACTTTAACTCAAGTTACAATCCATACTACAGAAAGTTATTAGGAGTAGTACCTGACATGGGTATTCCTCTAAATAATTTAAACGTAGGATTAAAACAATTAACATCTCATTTACAAATTAATGGATATGATGTTGAATCTGGTAACAAAATATTAAAAGAGTTTATGGAAATTAATCCATTAGATAAAACTGCTTATAGAGATTTTGCATTTAAACAAGCATCAAGAGATTTAAAGTTAGTAAGAGCTAAAGGTGGTAACTGGGAATATATAAGAGACCATGCAGCAGAAATGTTTGAAGGTTTAAAGAAAATGAAAATATATTCTACTGACAAAGACAAAAACATTTTACCTAACATAGGTTCTAATTATCGTGGACATGAAATAAATGAAATAGGAAATGCTGTAGACGATATTGGTGACGTTGTAACTACTATGAGTGGTTCGTTATTTAGTGAAATGCAAGACAACATTGCTCCTTTAATGGATTATAGACTTATAGAACGTGCAGTAGGACCATTGTTTAAAGCATATCCAAATAATCAATTTAAAAAAACAACAATACTTACAGATGCTAAAAAATATGCTAAGTATAAAACACAACATTTTAGTTGGAATAAAGCTGAAGATGCTATACCTAATCCTTTTGATGATGGAATATTAAATGTTGAAAGATTAGAAAATAACTTTATGAGTAATCTTATGTCTTTTTATACAAGAAACTTATTTAAACCTTTAGTACTTATGAGAGCTGCTTTCTTTACACGTGTGTTTATGGAAGAACAAGCACGTATTGCAGTTAAAGGGTTTTCTAGTATCTACAATAGACCTTACGAATATTTTCAATGGTTAGCCGCACATAACCCTAATTCACGTGCAGGTAAAATGTTAGAAAAATTACCTTTTACAAAATACAAAGGAGCGCAATACAATCCTGATGCTGTCGATTTTCTTATGCAAGAAGAAGTTATTGAAGCTATGCAAAAGACTATGCGATATGAAGATATAGCTGGTGGTGCTAATAAAACAAAAAGAAATAAATACATTGAATATAAAGGTGTAAGTACTGGTGAACTTACTGAACCACAAATAGTCGAATCTGTATATCACGAATTAAGATTATTAAGAGGTGACCCTATGGCACAAGCTGTAGCAAGATATGGATATGGTAGTGATGGACTTTACAAATGGATAACAAGTGATGCTGGTAGAGAAGCTAGATTACAATTTGTTAGATATAAAGGACGTAAAGCTGCAAACTTTATTGATGATACATCTAAAGATTTAGACCAACACTTACAGTATTTAGAATCTCGTATTCGTATTATTGCAGGAGGTTCTTTTCAAAAAGGTAAAGATGCTCGTATAAATAATAAAACAAGAAAATATACTTACAATTTAAAATCAACAGACCTTGGCAATCAATCTATACGTAATATGATTGCTGATGGAAAACTAGTTAAATATGGTAAAACAGGTTCTAACAAAAAAGATGTAGTTGAATTTTTTAGTACAGAAGATGTATTCTTACGACAGTTTAAAAAATCTAAAATAACTGATGAACTTGCTAAATATTACAATAAAAAAGATGGTATTAATCCAGGAACACTAACTCAAATTGTTGATAAAGCTGAAGAAATGACACCAACAAATTTCTTAGGACAAATAGAAGATATGATGAATAATGGATATCAAGCTATATTTGATAGGTTAATGACTAAACCAATAGGTTATCTCAATAGGTCTACTACATTTAAACAATTCAGATGGATGTACATACAAGATAGATTTGAAGATTTTAGTAAACCATTACGTAAACAATTTATTAATGAAGCTAAAGAAGCAGGAGTACCTAAAGATATAATTGACGAAATGGTTGGGCTTGATAAGTTATTTAAACCTGGTGAAATTTCTAATTATGAAGTAATGAATACAGAAAGTAAAGCATATGCTTTATCAGGTGTTAAAGAATTACTTTATGATACAAAACAAAGACATACTTTATCAGATAAGTTGGTAAACATATTTCCTTTTATTGAAGTATGGTTTGAAGTATTCCAAACATGGGGACAATTACTAGGAGAAAATCCATATGTATTAAGAAAAGCACACTTAGGTGTCAGAGGTGGTGGAGCTGCAGATGCATTAGGTAGTAGTTCTGAAGACGGTTTTATATCTCCTGACCCTATGAATCCAGAAAGAGATGTATTTGTAATGCCTTTTGGAGGCTTTATGTCTAATTTAATATTTGATGATGAATTAATTAATGGAGAACAGAATGTACAAATCTCTCCTAGAAGTCAAATACAAGGAGTAAACTTACTTGCACAGGGATTTGTTCCTGGACCTAACTCTTTAGTTGCATTTGGTATGGCTAGAGTATTACCTAAGATTGAAAATGCTACAACTAAATTAGGTGCTAAATACGGTTGGGCTAACGAATTTGAAAAGTTTTTCTTTGGTGAATTTCCTCCACCTGAAGAATTGAGTGATGTTTTTGCTGCATCACCTGTATATAAAAAAGGTAGAGCTATGTTAATGGACCCAGATAAGTTTGATTACATAACAGATAACAGTAGTGAAATAGAACAAATGCGTGCTAAAAAAACTATTGATATATATCGTTGGGGTATATCTGCTGGTGAGTCACAGAGATTATACAAAGCAGGTAAGTTAGATAAATATATAGATAAGTTATATCCTAACATGGCTAAAGGCAGTCTTAATGAAGGACAAATAGATAATCTTTATTTAGAGTACGCAAAAGAAAAATCAGGTACTTTGTTTGCTTTTGAATTTATATATCAATATTTTGGACCTACTGGATTTAAACCTGAATTTTTTGTTGAAGATGAACAAGGACATTTATGGGGTCAAGCTACTTTATATGAAGAATATATACGTATTAGAGAAAAAAATGAAGGTAATGATATAGCTACTTACAATGAATTTTTTGAAACTTATGGTATAGAACATCCATATATGCTTAGTCCTAGGTCAAAGTCAGAAACAGGAAAACAATCTGTAAGCGTTAGAGTACAAAACTTTCAAAAAAATAATCCAGAAATATTTAATAATTTAAAAATAAGTGGTTATTACTTGAATATAGATAATCCTTATGAAGAAAAAAATTGGAATGATATTGTAGCTGAAAAAAGTTTATTAAGTCCTGACCAATACCGTAGAGCAGTTAATGACACTATAGGATTTTTTAGATATAAAACTTATTCTAAAAAAATAGATGAATTAGAATCATTAACTTCTATACAAAAAACTATATTTAAACGTGCCTTTAGAAACGAATTAAAGCTTGCATTACCAGGATTTCAAAGTGAAGAATACGGTATTACTAATCCACCTACATCTCAAGACATTTTCGAAGAAATGCAAGAACAATGGCTAACTAACCCTTACGTGTTAGAAACAAATGCAGGTAAAGGTTTTGCTGAAATTATGAACTCATGGGGATATGCATCTACATTAGGAGCTGAATACTCTACATCGAATAACCCTACTTGGTGGTTAACATCATCAGACCCTAGAGCTAAAGCTTTAAGAATTTATGTGTATAATGATGCTAATAGAATTATAAAACAATACCCTGAGTTTTGGGGTGTATGGACAGGAGTTATGTTAAAGTTATATAGAGATGACCAGGAAGTATTAGATTACTTCCCACAAGGATAGCTATGGATAAATTAAAAAGTTTATGGAATAAATTTGAATTACAATTTGAATCTAGTGGAAAAGCTAGACAAGCAAATCTTTCAGAAAAATTTAAATCTTTTAAAACATTTCTTAAAGATAATTTACTAGGACCTGAAGAAGATAGAGAAATTGCTGCAGATTTCATTAAAAAAGAACTAGGTGTTGCTGAAGATGAGTTTATTGCTTGGTGGAATACTGAGGTAGCAGATTCTGAAGAAACTAAAATTGTTAAAAAAGATGTAGAAAGTATATATAAACCAAGTAAAGTAGAGTTTCAACAACAAGTTCCTGCAATGGTTTCAGGTAAAGTATCTGACCCACAGCTGTTAAAAGATTTTGAAACCTATGGTATAAACCCAGATTCTTTTAATAAATTTACACAACTATGGGGTGTTAATCCTAAAGAAGATATTGTTTTAGAATGGATGGCTCAAAATCCTGAAGAAGGACCACAAGCACAAGCTTATCTAAACTTAATGACAGGTGAACAAATTCTTAGACCTGCATATATGGATGACGGAACTCCAATAATTATTAATGGTAAACAAGCTATGATGCCTTTTGCGGGTCACTTTGGTGGAACTAAAGTAGAAGATGTAATAGATAGTTATGCTACTACTGAAGAAATTAGACAGTTTCAAAACTTTTTAACTAGCAGTAACATTGTTCCAGACAATTACTTTGCAGAAAGTCAAGGTGAACCTTCAGAAAAATTACGTGCATCAATAAAATATGTAATGAATTGGTTAGATAAAAATAGACACATAGTTCCTGGTACAGATACTTACGATACAATTATGGAACAAGACTCAGTTTATTTTTCTGAATCACAATCACTGTATGGAGATTTTAATTATCATAGAAATCTTTTTAGATATGCTTTAGAAGAAATGGCTAAAGAAGCTGAAATCACTGAACAAATAGATGAGGCTGAAGTTGCTAAAGAATTAGCTAAACAGTTTATACCACCTAGTAAAAATGCATTAGAAGATATGGTTGATTCATACTTTGAAAGTAAACTAGGTAGAAGTGCTACAGAAGAAGAGTTAGACGAATGGTCAACTAAATTTGCTGATAGTTACTCTATTGCTTTTGGACAAGCTAGAGCTAAAGCAAAACAATACGAAGATTATAACTTTATGGTAAGTCAACCAGAATATTTAGAGATGGATAGTCAAAGAGAACAGTTGGCTAAAGATTATGGAGTTAATAAGTTTATTGATTTATCTGCATTCTCTACTGATAGACCTGAAGAAATTATGGCACAACAAGTTGAAGACGAGTTTGGTAAACAAATTAGTGCTGTAGAACAGGGTCGCAAAGTTAGAACTATGCAGAACGATATGATAACTTACATGTTTGGAAGATAATGGCTGAAGATTCAATACCCGCATATATAACAGAAACTGGAAAAGAAGACAGAGATTTACGTTCTGGTAAATCTACTACGACAAGTGCAAGAGAAATAGATAACGCACCAAAATTTACTGATTGGGCATCTAAAAAATATACTCAAGTTACAGGTAGTGAGATTATTAATAATTACGATATAAATAATTTTAAATCATCTTACAACAAAGCAATAACTCTTGATGTTGACCCTGAACAAAAATATTGGTTTCATAGAGATAAACAAAAAATTGGTGGACTTGCTAATGCAAACTTTGAAAAATATCTAGTATCTGAAATGTCAGATGCAAAAATAGCTCAAGGTGTAGATAAAATAGCTGAAAATGTAGGTGCTAAAAGTAATTTATTAGATGATACTGCTAAAGCGTATAATATTAATCCTAAAGTACTTGGTGGTTTTATAGCTAGAGGTGGAGCTGCATGGCTAGACCCTGTTACTGAAGTTGCAGAAGTAGCTTTAGGAAAAATAGGTTTAGGCGGACTTGCTGCTAAATGGATGAAGGGAGAAATGTATGCACTAGCAGCTTCAGCAATAGCAGGAATAGCTGTAGCTGGTACTGATTATGCAGGTAAAAAAATGGCTAATACAGCAGGTAGAGCTGTTATGGATATATATATTCCTGGATATGAAGAGTCTGTAGAAAAAGTAGAACCAGAACTTATAGATTCTTTAATTGAAGGAGCAGATACTTTTGCTACTTTACAGCAATATACACCTGCAACAAAGATTTATGATGCTACAAAAGAAGTAGTAGATACTGGTAAAGATTACTTAAAGACAGGAATGTCATCTGTTTTAGGAGCATTTAAAGGAGAATAATGGTAGATGAACCAACAATAGATACTATAGATGGAATGAAAACTGGATTTGATTATAGTAATTTTAAAGGAGATTACGAAGGTCAAGAGATTATTTATGTTACTGGCGAGGGTTATAAACTTGCAATAGACATGGGTAGCTATACATACGTATTAGATTTACCAGAAAATTATTTATTGAGCGACATATCTAACTCTCCTAAGAGAGATAAAGGAGACCATTCAGATGATGTTGAAGCTAAAGCTAGAGCAGATGCAGGAATTAGAGCAGACATTTCACAAGACAATTTTAATAGTGGATTCTTAGGTAGTGATGTTTTAATTAGTGTACCTGTTTCTGCTGTAGATTTACCTGAAGGTGCTGATGCAGTAGACATTGCAACAAACTTTGCACAATCAGTTAAACGAAATAGAAAACGTATTACATCTAAATTGCTTAACAATGATAAGTATATTGGTTTATTAACTTCTGAACTAATAGCTACAGGTGGAGATATGAAAACAGCTACAGCTAATATACTAGAAACAGATGCTTATGGAGCTATTCTTAAAGAGTTAGGTGTAACACAAAATCAAATTGATTCAGAAAGAATGGAGTTTACAGACCCTGAACAGTTCGAAAAAAATTACAATACTTATTACAATTTATTTAGCAGAACAGCTAAACAACAATATGGTTCTGAGTTGCCTGATACAGTAGTAGATTACTTAGCGACTATGACAAATAAAGGTTGGTTTAGTCAACAAGAAGCACTTTCACAACTTAATGGTATCTTTGACCCTTACGCTGACATCATCATGGATAATGGCGTTATTAACGCGCTAGAGGGCATCACAGTAGAAACAACTAGAGTTGGAGAACAAGAAGTACAAGAACTTATGGATAAGTATTTACCTGCACATTTACATTTAAGTGAAGAAGATATACGTAAAAAAGCTGGAGATATACGTAATAATGCTTCAGCAAAAGAAGCTTTTATTAACGAACTTAAAAAACAAAGATATCAATTCTATGACATGTATGATGAAGACATTGCATGGTCAACTATTGTATCTTCTAAACAACAAATGGCTAAAGGTGTATTAGGACAAGATATAAAATCTGATGACCCATTGTTAGATAAACTTGTAAGAATGAATGATGTCTCTAAAGAACTAGAAGAGTTACGTAGTTATGGATTAAACACTGGTAATCAAAAAGTTAAAAATGATTTAGTATCTGCAATGTCTAGTACCTTTGGAGAAGGTATAGTTACAAGTAGGAGTTTTGTAGGATAATGGTAGAAGTTTATAGAAAAGATTTAGCTGGTTCTTATACAGTAGATAATTCAATAGACCCTGAAACTGGTCAAGTTAGAGATTTAGCATGGTATAGAGCTAGAGGATATGATACAGATTCTAGTGTACAAGGTACTGCTTTAGCTGGTACAACAAGTTCTGAACCTGCTAATGATGGTAGAACTTATAGTGCAGGGGCAAGCTTAGCTTCTACATTATATAACTTTTTACCTGATGCTGTTATAGACGAGTTTGCTAAACAATGGGTAAAGAGTGGAGACGCTGATATAGCTATTAAAGCTACTAGACAAACTAAACCTTGGAAAGATAATTTCGGTAAGTTAATGCGAGAAGATGGTACTTTAATTATGGATGAGCTTTCTTTTATGAGTGTTAAAGCTTCCTATAAACAAACACTTGCTGAAGTAGGTGTTAATGATTTTACAGATTTTGAAGACGAGTTTACTGATATGGCTACAGGTTACGGTACTGCTGACCCTGTATCTGCAGAAGAATTTCAAACAAGAATAGACATGGTATACGCTGGAGTTAAAGACCAGATACCTGAAGTAGAAAAACTATTTAGAGAAAGATACAATATGCCTATGAATAGTGGAACTATATTTGCTGCTTTAATTAATCCTAAGATACAAGATAAAGTATTAGCTGGAGATATACAGACATTACAACTACAAGCACAAGCTACATCCAGAGGATTTACAAGTACTTTTGCTAGATTTCAAGAACTTAGAAACTTAGGTTTAACTACAGAACAAGCTAAAGGAATCTATGAAACAGCAGGATTAATGCAAACACAAGCACGTTCTATAGGTAGAGAGTTAGAACTTAAAACATTAGAAGATGCTGCTTTAGGCGACATAGCTGCTTCACAAAGACTTAATCGTATACAAGCAGAACTAACATCCAAACAAGGTATACAATTAGGCGCTGCTAAAAAAGATGGCAAAGTTACTGGACTTATAGAATAACCTGTTATAATATTTATTAAGCGTTGCGTGGTCCGCTCAAATAGACCTGCAAACAGCTTTCGAAGCCTACGTTGAAAGCTCGTATTAAAACCGTAGAGTAATGGACTTATAGCTTGAAGCTACCAGAGAGATAAGTCAAGTGGTAAGGTAGCACCACGGCAAGATGCCTATGGTCTTGTCAGATAGGTTAACACATAGTGGAGGTACAGTATGGAAGAATTTGATGCACCGCAAGAACATGGTGTAAAACAAATGAGAGAAACTATTGGTAGAAAAGATGAAACTATCAAAAAACTTGAGGCAGAACTAGAGTCTTATAAGGATAAGGAAATAGATAATGTCTTTAGTAAATTAGGATTATCAACGGACAAAGGTTTCGGTAAAGCGTTAAAGCAAGTGTATGATGGACCTGTTACGACAGAAGCTATCTCACAGTTTGCAAAGGACGAGTATGGTTTCGAAACAAATGGAACAGTTGAGGCAACACCACAGCCTACACCTGAACCACAAGTTCAAGACGATGCAAGGTCTCGCGTAGCTGCACTTGATGCAAATTCAACTTCAGAAATACCTTTAGGGTCTAATGAAGCATTAGTTGCTGCTCTAAAAGGTGCATCCGTTAAGGATTCACTAAGAGCTAAATTAAACTACATGGACCAAGAACAACAAAAAAAGTAATAGTTTAATACGACAATATACGGAGGTTTATTATGGCAGGCATAACCCTGACTAATGACGCAATTTACTCTCAGAAAATTAATAACTTTTCTGGGGAGCTATTCCGTGTAGGTGGTCAAAGAACTCCTTTTTTATCTGCAACAGGTGGATTAAACGGAGGTAAGGTTTTACAATCTACCTTCTGGCAAATCCAAGCTGCTGACTCACACACAGTATCTTCTGAACCTACAAAGGCTCAAGAAGGTAATACACCAACTGAATATCTCGGTAGAGATAGAGTTGCTTACACAGGTGTGACACAGATATTCCATAAAGGTGTCAAGATGACTTACACAGCT
>Ga0070753_1001063_pt1 | contig 15768 bp, 14 predicted proteins | sample VirMetDEL_Aug_31_FD_77441 | JGI IMG/M metagenome (GOLD analysis project Ga0070753, IMG submission 77441) | Aqueous microbial communities from the Delaware River and Bay under freshwater to marine salinity gradient to study organic matter... | ecosystem: Environmental > Aquatic > Marine > Coastal... | reverse complement strand
GCGCCAGCTTCTTGTTCTTTGAGCTTTGCTCGAATTTCTGCTAATGATGCCATAGTGCCTTTTCTCCTATATGTTATGCCTATGTTAGAACAACCTATGTTGCTCTCGTGCCTTTAACGTGTAGCACAGTTTATATACTACACGGTTAGTTATGACTTGTCAAGTATAAAATGACAAGTTTTTTAAAAGTTAGCTGATTATCTTAAACCAGCTAACTCTTGAATACGTGTAAAGTCTGCCATCTTACGTGCCTGGTATTTTTCATATACTTGACCTAGACGTTCTATGAACTGACTTGCTGGCTTGATATATCTATCACCATATGATTTTTCAACCATTGTTAACACAGCAGTTTCGCCTTTTGGAAATACGCCTTGTTGCCTATCGTAGTAACTTAGTATAAACTCGCCTAATGGTGTCTTTTGTTCTTTAGATGCAAGTACAATCTCATCACCGTCTGGACCTTTGACTTTGTCGCCTTTTTTCTTGCCGTCCATCTTAGCTTTGCGAACAGCATGAGCAAATGCGTTGCCTTCGTCTGTGTCTTGTTCGCCTTCTATTTGCGCACTAAAGTTATCTGCAAACTGTCCTAACAATTTATCAAATGCTGCATCAATTTGAGATTCATATGCTGCACCACCAATGCCACGTGTGCCGCCACTTGGACTTGCACCAATATCTACTGTGGGTGCTAACTTGTAAATAAAACCACCTTGTACAGGATGTATTGTATAGTCTTCACCTTTTTCAAACTGTTTTTTAACCTGTCCAGGTTGTGCGGCTAGGTTTTCTTCAGCGGCTTGAATTGCTTGTGCTGGCGTATCGTAAACTTGTGGTCTTGCTTGCGGACGTATACTAGTTTTTGGAGCGGCCGGTCTTGCTTGCGGACGTATACTAGTTTTTGGAGCGGCCGGTTTTGCTTGCGGACGCATATTTGATGGATCCATTTCCATGTCGCCACGTGGCGGATACACATCTGCTTCTGCAATCAAATCATCAAAATCCATTTCATTTGTTTGTGTTGCTTCGCCGACTAGTTTATAAATGTATGGAAATACATCTTTCAAATCTTCATTAAACTGTTTGATAGTAAGTTGATCGATCCAGTTACTAGCAACATCAGCAGGAACTTCAGATTCTTCTATAACTACAAATTCTTCGAGTGCTTCTTTGTACATTGTAGGTTTTTGTAGTGTTTGTATTCTTTTCTTGACTGTAGTAATACGTTCGTTTACTGTACCCATGTGCTCTGCTAGGCTTTCTGCCATTACACTACTACGACCCATATAAGTTTTAAACTTGCGGAGATTTGAAAGTTCTTCACTTAGGCTTGTAATGTGTTTACCAAAGTCATCATATGGATGTCCGCCTTCACTAACGTGGATAGCCATTGCCCTTGCACCACTAAGATGCTTGAAAGGATATTTAAACTTTTCACCTTGTGCATTTTCAATAAAAAGAGATCCTATCTTTTTATTTCTACTTTCGCCTTCAATAATATCACCTGTATGTTTTATTGAAAGTTTAGCACTTCCAAACTTTTGAAAGCTGGTTTTGTGAGTGCCATACATTTTTGACTCTGCCATTTGTGTTTCTCCGCGATTTACTGCCATGCTTGCATAATCTCTTTTTGTAAAGTTAGTTCTGTTAATGTCTCTAACTTCAAAATTTAATAAACGTTTTTTTGAAAACATTCTCATTTGTTTTAAAAAGTCATACCACTCTTTGGTTTCTTCAGCACCAACTTCTTCTGTAAAGTCTTTGTTATACATTATAGTTACACCAGACTTTTCATCTAGTGAAACACTTACTTTACCTATATTAGTGTTTCCGCTTTTAAAATCAAACTCATAAAATCTTGCAAGACTAGGAGCACTTGTTATATTTCCTTCTGCATCACCGGTGGTAACGCTGGAATAACGTCCTCTAATCTCATTAAAAAGTTGTTCTGCTACTGTATCTAAATTTCTCATTGTATACTATTTATCAATAACTGCTACTAACAAAGATCGGCATTGGCATTTCATAATTTTCATCTGCTTCTATTTGATTAAATGTTTCGTACACTGTTGGATCCCAATCTTTCATCACACTCATAATTCTTAATGTTAATAATAAACTACTAACTAGATCATCGTGATGTCCGGGCTTTGCTTGAAAACTACTACCTGCTGCAATAAATGCTTTTAGTTCACTGATCAATGCTTTGCTGTTTATAGTAAGTTTGTCATTTTCAACCATTGTTTTAAGTCTAGCACACGCTGTTGTTTTGCTGCTGTGTGTGGTGTTAAATCCTTTACGAAACTTTCTTACGTGTCCTTTTTTCATAGGCTCACTTATAAACAATCCTGGAATATTTTCTTCTCCAAAATCATTGATAACAAGCAAACATGCTTCACCTATGCCGTTGTTTTCCACACTCCAATATATGTTGTTAGTAGACTTTGTTTCGCTCTCAATATATTTGCATACATCAGCAAGTACTCTAACTTGTCCTGGTATAGCAGTGAGATTGTGTTGCCATTCACCAACTTGCTCGTATCCAGGAAGTTCGATGATTTGTATTGCAGCATAATCACCACCAGTGCCCATACTTGGATCAAGTGCTACTACATAAGATTTTTTTGAACTAGGTTTTTTATACCAGCGTACTTGGCCCATATTAATAATAGGATTTGAACCTGTCATTGTTGCTAGTTTGATACTGTGAATAAGAGTTTCGTCAAAGATTAAAAACTCACAACCGTATTCACGTCTAAACTTTTCTTCACCAATACGTCCTATTTCCTCTTTCTTCCACTCTTCATCTCTGTCTGGATGTTCATGCCATTCGGCAATAAACGAGTGAAATCCGTTTATGCCTAAATCTTGTTCATTGCCATATTCGTCAAACTTTTGTTCTGCTTGCTTCCAAATAGTAGCAAAGGTATCTTCGTCACTGTTAGGTGTGCTGGTAATAATAGCACGACCACCTGTTGCAAGTGTAGGTGATATTGAAGTCCAAAACTCTTCCGCAATATTAGGTTGCACAAATGCAAACTCGTCACAGTATAGTAGCGAAATACTCATACCACGTCCTGTATTGCCTGTTGTTGTTTGACTTACAATACGGCTTCCATTTTCAAACTCAATACTACCTTTGTTATAACTTGTGACACCTGCTCTAATATGATCCGGACAAGTTTCGTACACAAAGCGTATACGTGACATAATCTCTTGCGCACCTGTGTATTTGTGTGCAGCAATAAGAATAGTTTGGTCTGGATTAAACATTGCAAACCATGCCAAATAGATTGCAGCACAGGTTGTTTTGCCTGTTTGCCTAGGCATCATGTTTATGTTGAATCTAAAACTGTGATAACTATCCATTAATCCTAACTGATATTCATAAGGATCAAATAATAGCTTGCCTTTTGTAGGATGCTGAATGTATGCAAACTTGCGAGAAAAATGCAAGTAACCCGTATCAGGATCCATGCAAGCTAGTAAGTCTGCAATTTGCTCTTCAGTAAATGTTTCTTTTCTATTCGCCTTTTTGATTAAGACGCCGTCTAATGATGCTGCCATATAATATTTATTCAAAAAAATAGCGCCCGAAGGCGCTATTGAGTTGGGGGAATATTTTGTTAATCTTCAGCTTTTGCTTTTTTCATTAGCATTTGTACAATCTCTTTATTCAACGCTGACTTCTTGATAACGTCTGCCATGTTGTTAGCAGCAAACCCACTGCCGCCAAACTCAGCTAATACTTCGCCAAGTCTTGAAAGTGCATTTGACATCATTAAACTAGTATCATCAGTTCCTTTCATGTTTGAACTCATGTCCATCATTTTGCGTCCAAGATTGTTGATGTCTTTGTGCTTGTTTTCAAAGTTGCTAGGCACATCATATTCTGCTACTTCTACTTCTTCATCTTCATCTTCGCCGTCACGTTGTGCAATAGCTTGACTCATTGGTTCTGTTTTGTTGCCGTCATTGTCTAAATCAGGAAAGTCTGGTTTTGTACCTTTTGATGCTTGTTTTTCAGCAAGTGCTTTTGTAAGCATTGCATGAATACTTTCTTTAGTATTCATTGGATTGTCGCCGCCTGCTGTTGCTGGATATGATCCTTTTTCTTTGTGTAAATCGTCGCCGCTCGGAATCATGTCACTTACATCGCCTGCATTTGATCTCATATATTCATCATCAGGTTCTGTAGTTGCATCGCCAAAGTCGCCATCATAATCTTCTTCTTCTTTTGAAATCATTTTGATAGTATCTGACATAGATGGTTCTTCAGGTCCTTTCGATCCGCATCCGCCCATTGGCTGACTTGGTCCGTGCATTTTACCACATATCGGACAAACACCATCGTCTTGATTAATATCATCAGCGCCGACTTCTTTTGCATCTGCGCCTGCTAGTTGCATAATGCGTAGTAGTTCTGAAACTTCTGCTGCACTTTCGCCATTTACACTAATATTCATATTAGCTTCGTTTACTTTTTTCATATTAGTCTCCTGACTGTTCTTTACGAGCTGTCTCTAATTCTTTTAATAGGTTCATTACTCTATCTTCACCAACTGATTCTTGTGCGCTTTCGCCGCCCATGTCTTCAACTGTTAGCTTTGCAACATATACATCTGAAGAAGTTTCTTCTTGATATAACTCTTGCGGCTCATTTGGATTACGTACAATAATATGACTTTGTTTAACACCGCAACATTGTCCAATGTATTCTTGGAGTACTTGTACTGTTGTTGGATACGTACAAGTTATTTCAAAATATGTAGCTTCGCAGTTTTCTAACTGTGGGAAATCTAATGGACGCTCTTGTATTGGTGTTTTCTTACCAGCTGCAATCTGAGAGCATCCGTATTTTTGTAAACTGGTTTCAAGCATATCTTCAAAGTTTTCAGGTAGCTCACCAGCTACACCAATCTTAAACTCATATGTTTTTTTACTTTCAGTTAAATAATCAGCAAAGTTTTTCATTATTGTATCCTACGTTATGTTACTATTTATCATTGTTCATGCCTTTTAACTTTTCTAAAAGACTATTACGATCTGAAACAACATAACCTTCGCCGTTGACTATGCTGCCTTCAGCTGGATTATTGTCTCTATCCATTTTTTCTTTTTTAAGTTGCAGGTCGATCATTTTTAGTTTCTTGTCCATTTTTGCAACTTTAGCATCTAAACTTGTTTTCAACATTCCGCCAGCAACTTCAAATACTCTACTTGCATATCGACTTTCAACATTCATACCCAAGTCCATTAAATCATCATATGCTTCTAATGCACGTGATGCAATGTCTTCAAGTTCGTCATCTGCTTTTTGCCCAAGTCCTTTTACAGCTGGTAATGCACTTGCAATCTTGTCAAACTCTGCTATGTCTCTAAAAGTATCTTCTTGCTGTACAACAGCTTGCTTTTGTGCTTCTTGTTTGATATCTTCGTTGTCAGGAAGATTCAACATTTCTTCAAGTTTTTTTGTCATAATAGTTTTCCATTATATGCTACTATTATTTATCTTATTTTCTCTTGCCTTGATGGAAAATATCTCCTTCGTTGACAACTCTAAATATCATTCCTTTTTGTTTACAATACGCTTTAGCAGCACCCCACTTGGCTTGATTGACTACATAATGCAACTTGTTTACTTTACTATTTCCTAGTTGCTCTTTGAATGTATGATTTGCTGGTTTAACTTCAATAAGTTCAACATGTTGTTTGCCTGTACGATCATTGTATACTAAAAAGAAGTCTGGAACATATATAGTATATTTTCCACTCAGTGGATTTCTATAAGGAATACGAACTGCTTCACTTGCCCACTTTGTTATATTTTCATTTGTATCACACATACGCATAAAAGCAAACTCCCAACTACTTCTATAAGTAGGAGTTCTACCGCCTATGTATTTTTCAGGGTTTTTTAATGTATACTTGCCTTGTGCAAAACGTGACATTATAATATAACATTTCTATTTTCGTATGTTACAACTTGATAATCACTTGTGTAGCCGAGAGCACTTACTTTGCTTCTATTGTTATTTAAAATAGCAGCTACTAGCTGACTGAGTTTTACTTCGTCTAATCCTTTTAAACTATCCAACAATTCAAATATATTTTTATTTTCAGATTTGGCTTGTTGTAACAGTACTGTAGTTATAGCAATAGCTGCACTTTCTTCAAACTTTCTTTTTTTAAAAAATCCCAACACACTATCAACTTCATTACTTGTGATCGATATTGATTTTGAAAAGTATCTATCAAAAAATGATTTTACTTCTGTTGCACTGTCCGTTGATTTATTAATACTTTTATCAGTTATACTACTCATTTAACCACCTATAATATCTTCAAGAATACTAGTAAATGCTGCACCTTGTAATGTTGGATCTACTCTGTAGTTATCAACAACTGCTTGTTGCAGTTGAGATTGCTGAACTGTGTTTAAGTTATCAAACAACTGTCCATTATCATTAAAAGAGTTTGCCGATCCTTGTGCTATTGCATAGTTTCGAAGTGCATTTCTAGCCAAGTCTCTTTGTTTAATAGTGCTAGTTCTCAACTCTCTCTCAGATATTTTTGGTTCTAACGCTGCATCAAGAAATGCTGTAGTTATAGCTGTTTGAGTTGAGTTTGTTGGAAAAAATGCATTGTTGTTGAACGGAACTCTATTATTTGTTGTAACTGGAGTAGTTGAAAATGTTGATCTTAGATTGCGTTGTTGTTCACTATTAAAATTAGTTATCCCTATTGCTTCTAAAAATATATCAGTGAATACTTTTTTCCAACCTTCGTCTACTCCGGTTGTGTTGTTATCCGTTGACCCTGTACTAGTACTACTATATGGACTAGGTGATCTATCATAGTGTGCATTGTCTGCAAACCCTGCTGGCTCATCTAATCCTGTATATCCTCTATCATACAGTACAGTTTCATAATCAACACGCATGGTGTTTTTCATTACGCCTGCCCCATCTGATTGATCTACTCTATCATGTTGCCATTCTCCTATAAGAGGATTCACAAGTGTAAAACTAGTAAAATGGCTATCAGTGTTTTGATGATGAAGTTGGTGTATAGTTATGCTGTTAAAAAACGGATATGTTTTGCCTGCTCTGTTAAAACCATGTCTGTAAGTATTTTGAGGCTCACTATCGTATAAGCCAGTTTGATATGCACGTGGACGAGTTCCTTGATCAGCATAGTTGCCGTCTTCATAATAATATCTATAATAGGCTTCCCATAGCAGTGTTGTTAAGCCTGCTGCATCGTCATGAAATTCAATATTAACAGGATTGTAGTTTATTCTTGTTTGAACTACTTTTTTTCTATTGTATTGATTCATAGTTTCTGTATTAATACTATATGTTGGCAAGTCAGCCGCTGATGCTAGTATATTAAACTCACGTTTGTTTAATAAGTTGCTAACATTGTTACCAAGTGATTGTAACGCTATTGGGTTTACATCTATTACAACATGATATAGGAATTTAACTTTAGGCGATAATCTAAAGTTATTGCGTCGATACAAGTTTGCAGCATGAGTAAAATCACCCATTATACCTTTGTTGGTATCAAAATTGCTAAAGTTATCAAAGTTTCTATTTAACGGCATAATGTATTTATCTTATATTTAAACTATGTATATAATAACAAATAAGGAGCCCTTTGGGGCTCCTTAGAAGTCAAGCAATCTCTTAAATGTTATTAAAGAGCGGCAGCGCCTGTGGCACCTGTGCCTGTTTCAGTATTTCGATCTTGGAAGTTGTTAGGCGTTCCAACACCTACATTAAGTTGTACAGCGTTGTCGTATTGAATATTAAGAGCTACTGTCATTGCATCATTTGCTGAGTAACTCATTGATCCGTAGTCAACACTTGTTAAATAGCAACCATATAGTTCCCAAGTTTCAAGTACAGCTGGAGTATTAGCGCCGTTGCCGCCGTCTAGTACTTCAATGCGTTGTGTAAACTTGTAGTCTTGTCCTGTAGCAGCACTAGACTGTTCAAAGAAATCAAACTGTTTCTGTAGTTGCTCGCCTACTGAACGTTGTACGTTTCCGTTAACATCGTCACGTAAATTCATTGTAACTGCTTGCCATTCGTGCTTGCCGGCCATATAAATTTTACTATTGTAAACATCAATCGGTATTTGTTGGAATGATATATTTGGACGGGTTGCATCAATAACCTGTTTTGTTAATTCAGTTGTGTTGCCGGTAATACCGAAGTTTTCCAATGTTACACGGAAACGGTATTGTAGTTTCGGCATTAGCAGACCCTGACTGCTTGCACTAGTATCGTTTGCTAACGGTACTGTTAAATTTAATAGAGTTGAGATTGCCATCTATGTTTCTCCTTATCACATGTATTTATCATTTGTAGGGGGATTTTATTTTCCCCCTACTTTAATGACTTATAACCCTGCGATTTCTCCTGTGTTTTTGATACGCAACGGTATGTAGATAAACTCTACTGCTTTGACTGGTTCAATAGCAATATCTACGTACAACTCGTTTCTATCAATTCTCGCTGGTGTGTTGTTTGATTCGTCACACACAACTAAGAAGTCATATAGAGCTCTTAGTCCCACTAGTTCAACCATTAAACTTTCTACCTGTGCTTTGATTTCATCACGTGTGATTTTATCATTTGGTTCAAATAGATATGGTTTTGTTAACTGATTCAACTGACTACGTAAGTACACCACAAGTCTTGCAACGTTGACTCTATCAAGAGCACTTGCATTTCTTGCACGAGTTTTTTGTCCAAATACAACTAACCCAGCACCTGTTAAGAATGTGATAGGATTAACGTTGTTCTGATACAATGTATCTCTTTGACCTTCGTTTAGTGCTGATGCAACAAACTCGCCTTCGCCATTAATATAACCTGTTGAAGTTGCATTTGTAACTCCACCACGTCTTGTACCTGCTGGTGCAAACCATGGATACGCAACTTGGTCATTTAGTGCAAAAGTACGTAGTACCATATGACTTGGCGGAACAACTACATTGTTGCCTGCATTATCACTAGTAAATCCACTTGGGTAATAAACACCCATGTACTCATCTCTACTTACAAGTCCGTTATCATTATCTTCAACAACTGTATTAACGTTGGTTGCCCATTCGTTAAGAGAAGTTGCATCTGGTGTTAAACGGAAAGGTGAATCACCGATAACAAATGCTGTTAGGCCTCTGTCATAGTTTAGTGTAATCATTTCTCCGATTAGCTCTGGATAACCTGGTGTTGCCATTAAGTTAAAGATGCGTGATTCGTTGTCGCGAATGTCCTGGTTTTCGTTTAGCATTGCTTGTAGTTTTTGTACTACAACTTTACGCTGTGCTTTACGTCCAAAACTACCTGAGCCATCTGCTTCATTAGCTGATTCAGTAACCCAACGATGCGGATAATATGCTGACATTGACTGGTCACCAAAACGTTCATTGTCTGCTGCTAAGTCTACATAGTTACGCTCAAAACGCTTAACATTAAAGCCACTTCTACGTAGATTCCAAAGTATCATGCCTTTTGGATATAGTGCTGGATCTGGACAATCTGGATCAACATAATCACTAGTGATCAGATTAGCAATAGTACCTGCTGTACCACTGTTTGCACCTGCTGTGTTGTAACGTGCATCTGCAAATAGTACACCATTTTCAGTTGTTTGATCAGTTGTATCTAGTTCAACCCAACTGTTTAGTGTGTTGTTCCAACGATATATTCTTGGGAAGTTTTCCAAGTCTGCTGTACTAATCCAAATATCGCCTGTTACAAGATTGCCACCATCTGAACGATCACCGTCTTCTGGCTCGCTTGCACTAACAATCGGACCCTCTGGGTCTGGAGCATTTGCAGGGGTAGCATCGTAATATGGTGAATCGCTGTTTAAGTATCCAACCCATTTATCGCCATCATGTACCATGATATCAACTTCGTCAACTACACTGCTATACCATAATGCGCCGTCTGCTGCAAGAGCAGTTGGAGCATCATTACTTGCTGTATAAGTTAGTTCTTTCCAAAGTGTCGCAATGTATGCGTTTGACAATCCAGTTGGCGAATCGTAAAAGTTTGCAGTTCCTGATTTTGTTGAGTAGTTCCAAGCAGTAAATGCATCTGTTAATGGAGTATTTGCACCATCTACAAATCTAATGTCGCCGCCGATTGCATGTGTTATTACAACTCTGTTGCTTGAATCGACACTAGCAGTAACATTAACTAACCCTGCTGCGTTAATAGCTGCTGCCATTAAATCTGCATCGCTTGATGCACCTGTTGCAGTGAATGCAATATTTACTACTGTACTTAATGTTGCACTTCCTTTTACAGTCTCTTGAATAGTAAAATCGTTGCCGCCTGATGTAAATGTAGTACTATCAACTATACCACTAGTAATAGTTGTTGCACCTGTAGCATTACGCTTGTAAAGAGTGAAGTTGGCTAGATTTGTTGCACTTTCTGTAACATTTGCCATTGCATAAACATTAAGCGATGTTAGATTTGCGCCACCACCTGTTTTATCTAATCCAACTAGTGCTGCCGAGTTTGAAGTATATATTGGTGTGCTTACTGCATCCCATAGTTCAGTTGAACCATTCCATACTTTTGTTTTCCAATCTGCGCCACTATTTGGTGTAGTTGTTTTAACCCATACACTTCCTGTTGGACGAGTTACAGAGTCTGCTGTTTTCCATTCTGGAACACTTGTGTGAGCTGTTGCTTGATGTGCTGGAGGATAATATGTTCCAGCAACAATACCTGCATCAGTTAATGGTGTTCCTGTACCGTTACCAAGAACGATGTTTGAATGTGTTGCGCCAGTATTTTTAAATACCAATCTATTATCTACTGCCTCTGCTGTGATTCCAACTGCACCCAGTGCTGTATTAATATCACTTACAGCTGAAGTAAGGCTAGTTCCTGATAGCGTAACTGTTACACTCAGTCCTTCTGCAGATCCAATAGTGATAGTATCACTTGCTGTAAATGTTGGAGTACCTGCTGTACCTGTTACTGAAGGCCAACTGCCTTTCCAATCTGCACTACCAACCTGTACCCAAGTACCTGAAGTATTTTTATACCATGTGCGGATAATAGTCGAAACTGCTACAACTGCGTAGTCGCCAACTGCACCAACTGCACCTTTTGGAGCATAAGGCGCTGAACCTGTTGTCTGTGTTGTGTCAGTAATAACAGTTGGTGTTTTGTTGGTAAATGTTTGACCAACTTTGTTAGTTGCTGATTCAGCACTGCCGTTCCATTCAAAAATACCAAACTTTGTTACTTGAGTATCTAACCAGTAAGTTCCATTTGCTGGGTTTGCAGTTGTTGGTGTTGAACTAGCTGATATTGCTGTAAGGTCAATATCTGCTCTTACTACATACGCTCTGTTGCTTACACCTAAATATGAATATGCTGCCTGTAACCCGTATTCATTTTGTTCTCCGCCATGAATAGGATTGTTGTTAGCATCTGTATAAAATGTAGGATCACCAAACGTATCTACTAGATCTCGCTGCGATGTTAGTAGGTATGGTTTACCTGCATTGGCTTTTTGAGTTCCTGGTGCAACACCAGTTCCTGCGCCGTTTAGTTTATTTTCGCCTGTTGCGACAAATATTATAGGTACTGTGCCCGGTTCTGCTGGAGTGTAAAAACTCTCATCAATAACGCTGACCTCTACACCTGGTGAAGTTAATGCCATTTTAAATTTCTCCTGTAAAGTGTTTCACTTACAACTATTTAGCAGATCACCGGAGAAAAAGGCGGTTTTTAGGGGTTAAGTACGTATATAACTCATCAGTTGATCTACGTTAAACTTTAAATCATCTAATGATCCATTGTTGTCAATAGTAAAATCTGCCATCCATTGTTCGAGGCTCATACTGTCTTTTGACTCAGGCATTAGGTATTTACTACGATCAACCCAGATACAATAATCAAACACACCAGTGTTTTGCATTGCAAAAAATTCACGCTTGTTGCGTAGCCCACAATAGATATCATAGGCTGCAAACATCTCTCTGCCTAGAGTCGCTGCATCAGGAACATTATAATCGCAGATAGCATTATACCATTCTGCTCTGTGATTATGCCTGTCAGCATAACACTCTTCTTCATTAGCATATCCATATTTGTCCTTCAACTGATTGTAGATAAACAACTTGGAGCAAAACTGACTGCTACTCTCAAATGTATATCCGTAATGATCTCTTAATATTTCGCACACAGTATCTTTACCGTGGCGGCCGTGGCCAATGACTAATAACTTTTTCTTCATAAGTTTAATATAGCATATTATTTAGACTTTGTCAATATCCATTTTGAAAAAAGATCTGCCCAATCAATGTGTGCTTGTTCGAGAGGGTGGTCTGATTCTTTTCCACGTTTGTATTTGTTTTTACATGCCCAGTCCCAAAATCCAAGGCCATCTTCTTTGTGTACATTATTAGGAAGATCCAATCTTGCGATCATATCTTGTAAAAACACATTGTCTCGATTTAATAACTCTGGTTGTATATCTTTAAACGATGATGTATAAAAATATTTAATATTATGATTTTCAAGCCAGTTTGTTAAATATTCCAGTTGTTGTAGTGGATAATATACATGATTATCGTGTGTGTCACGCCTAGCATAAAACTCTACGTTTGTTCGTGTTAAATGTTCAGACGCCCACATTTGTCTTCTACGGTACAACATTTCATTTGAATAACCTCTAGTTTTGCCGTCACCGTCTGAAGGCAATGAAGTTAAAAATCTATCTTCGTGAGTTTTTATTTTTCTACCTACAGGATATATACTAGGATATTCTCTGCGTAAAATACTTGTCCACATTACAACTACAACAATGTCTTCTGGTTTGTGTATTTTTAAATGGCGGCGAGTTTGATATATTATACGTCTAACTATACTGCCGTAATCTGCACCTGGCACAGCAGTATTATCAACTGTTGCATTAGGAAACATTTTTTCTTGAAGCAAGTTTGGCCATGCAGTATAGCTTATCTCGTAGCATATTCCTTTATGAATACGATCCCAACTTTCGTCGGCAAGTTCAGAGCCTGCTGTAAAACTACAACCTCCTGCTATTACTTTTTTGATATTAGTAAATCTGTTATCCAATTAAAAATCCGTAGCCAACACCACCTGCAACAGACATAGCTAAGTCGTTGTCAAGTTTTTCCATTTCCTGTTGAGCTTCGGCTTTAAGTGAATCACCGTTAAGTGTAGTGCCGCCACCGGGGCCAGCAATAGTAGCAAACTTACTACGTGCTTCACCTAACATATATTTACAGTTAGCAAGAGTATATTCCTTAATCCATTGAAATGCTTTGTAGTCTTTGTACAACTCAAAGTCAGGTCTATGATTATAGCAATATAACAATACTTCTTCCTCGGCTCTTGGTCTTGTTAATATAGTTAGTTTTTTTGTACTAGTGTTCCAAACAAATTCGATAAAACTACCAAACATTCTTCCTACTAGTTCTTGTTGTTGAGCAAAGAAATCGTATGTAGCAAGTCCGCCTATGCCACTACCTGCCAACAAGTATGTGTTTGTATAAGCAAGGTTAAACGGTTCAAATGTTGTTCCGCCGCTGTTGCCGCCAAGTCTACTTCCTACACTACGTCTATGAACTTTACGTACTTCAATTATTTCATTGGGTAGTGTATATGCATTTACATCTTCGGTTAGTGCAAGAGTAATATAACTTTCTTCAACGCTGTTTTCGCTGCGTTGTCTATATCGTGCAGTTGCTTTTCCTAGTGCAGTTTCGTAGTGTATAGGATCTAGTTCTACATCTACCATTCCGCCGCCTAGAAAGGCATTTACGTAATCAAATACTTCTTGTTTCTGTGTTGTAAGTTCAGCCATAGTTTGTCTCCACTAGTATTTATGCTAAATATACATATGCCAAGACTTAGTTTATACAGACCCGAGAAAACAAAAGATTATTCCTTCCTAGATGGTATTGTCTACGAACAGTTTACCGTTGGAGGGACTGATTTTAATATTCACAAGTATCTCGGTCCAAAGACCACATTGGCAGATGATGCAACAGTTGAACAGCCTGTATATGATGTTGTAAAAGAAACAAACATACAAGATTTATTATTTCTTGAAAACAGAGACAGAAAGTATGATGCTGATATATACACAATCAGAGGTCATTACAACTTACAAGATCAAGACTTTGATTTGAGTCAGTTTGGATTGTTTTTACAAAACGATACATTGTTTATGACTATACATATTAATAGTAGTGTAAAAACACTAGGTAGAAAAATAATGCCAGGTGATGTAATAGAACTGCCGCATATGAAAGATGAATATGCTGCAAATGATTACAACATTGCACTAAAACGATTTTATGTAATAGACGAAGTTACTAGAGCAGCAGAAGGATTTAGTCAAACTTGGTATCCGCACTTGTATAGATTACGTGCAAAACAAATACTAGATTCGCAAGAATACAAAGACATACTAGATCTTCCAGCAGAAGAAGGTAGTGCAAATACGCTTAGAGATGTACTTAGTACTTACGAAAAAGAAATGCAAATAAATGAAGCTGTTATAGCGCAAGCAGAAGTTGATGTTCCTCTTAGTGGATATTCTACTATACAGTTCTACACACTACAACTGTCCGATTCAGGCGAAATTGAAATTGTAAGTACTGACTATGACAGTTTATTAGCTGATGATCAGATAACAGCTGACACTGTTTTTGTTACACCTGATGGAAATGGATATCAAGGATATTTAGTTGGTGATGGTATTCCTCCAAATGGAGCACCATACGGACAAGGTATTGGGTTTCCTGCTACACCCGAAAGTGGAGACTATTTTTTAAGAATTGATTTATCTCCTAATAGATTGTTTAGATATGACGGAAATAGCTGGCGCAAAATAGAAGATGCAGTAAGAACCACACTCACACAAACAAGTGGTCGCGATACTCTAAAAGGCACATTTATAAACAATCTAACTGTAAATACTATCAGCGGAGAAGAAGTTGTCGAACGACAGGCTCTTAGTAAAGCTCTTAGAGCAAAGGCAGGTGACTAATGCAATACTTTTATGATGGACAAATACGTAGATATATTACACAGATTGTAAGAGCATTTAGTAACTTTAGCTATCGTGACGGCGACGGTGATATCAAAGTAGTTCCGGTATTGTACGGAGATATTACAAGACAAGTTGGTAGTATTATTAGAGAAAACAGTGATAACAAACTACCAAGTGCTCCTCGAATGGGTGTGTATATTACTAGTTTACAAATGGACAGATCGCGATTGAGTGATAGTAGTTATGTTAGTAAAATCAATCTTAGAGAAAAACAGTTTGATGAAAACACTAGTAGTTATATAGCACAACAAGCCAAGGGATATACAGTCGAACGATTGCATCCAACTCCTTACACACTGAGTGTTAATGTTGACGTATGGTCAACAAGTACTGATCAAAAACTACAAATACTTGAACAAATTTTTATGTTATTTAATCCAGACTTAGAGTTTCAAACATCTGACAACTACGTAGATTGGACTAGTTTAAGTGCATTGTATTTAGAAGATATTAACTTTAGTAGTAGAACTATTCCTGTAGGAACACAAGATGACATTGATGTTGCTACACTAGGATTTACAGCACCAATATATATTTCGCCACCTAGTAAAGTTAAAAAACTAGGCATTATAACAGATATTATCACAGGTGTTTACAGTCAAGATGCTGGCACTATTAGTTTAGAAGGGTTTAATC